>ENA-OQDF01000065-OQDF01000065.1-human-gut-metagenome-genome-assembly--contig:-NODE-65-length-32602-cov-7.078029_pt1 | contig 32602 bp, 36 predicted proteins | sample MGYA00242769_ERZ504597 | MGnify/ENA primary metagenome ERZ504597 (study PRJEB26092, sample SAMD00036305) | human gut metagenome | host: Homo sapiens | study: EMG produced TPA metagenomics assembly of...
TACAGGTACAGTGTCGCATGGTCTCCGCCATTCAACCGTAGAGGGCCAGAGATTTCGCGAAAGCGTTATTCGGAAGCGCATAATCCGATCCCCTTGGGGTCAATCCGTCCATGGAGACGGTGCGGACGATTGCGCCACAGGAGTGTCAGTTCCAGTCACCGTGGCATACAGCGCGTCTTGGCCGGAAGCAGCTGCGGAAAGATTCAGTACCGTTTCCTTGCCTGAGGCCACGGTCAGCGTCGATCCGGTGGAGAGCGCCAGCGCGCCGGATTTGTCGGAGCCCCAGATTCTGATGGTCACCGATGTGTCCTTGGCGGAGGGATTGGCCACAACAAGCTGTTGCGTCAAGCCGGTCTTCGTACCGGAAAGCAGGAACGCCTGTTTCAGCGCCGGCACGACGCAGGAGGCTGCTGATACGCCCTTCAAATCACCGTCCGTGGCCCATGACATCACTGAGGAAACCGCGCCGGTACCGTTCGAAGCCGTCAGCAGACGCGTGTCTTGCAATCGGGAGCCGTCATCGACATTGCCGGAAGCCACAAAGATGTCATCGGACGAGTCGTCTTTTTTGTCCAGCATCGACACGGATGCCGTCATGTCGGCTCCCATCGAGGCGACGGATGAATGGAACACCGAACCGAAGGCGGCGTATCTCGCGGAAGACGCGATATTGCCGTTGGATGCCTGGTATTCGCTATCTCCATAGGCATCGGTATCGGCAATGGTCATGCGAGACGGGCAGTACGTCTGCCGCTGCCGGGGGCTGACGGTACGACCCACCGAGGAGCGTTCCACCGTGGGCGTGTCCGCATGCAGCCATGATGGCCGGTATATGAGCGTCACGGCCATCAGGACCACGATGAGCAACACCGAGATTACGGCAAGCGCAATACGCAAAGGCGTATTGGGACGAGAATGTCTGCTCATGCTTCCTCCAGACCCTGACGACGAATGCGCGGAAGCGCCACCAGGCAATACGCTACAAGAACGACGCCCATGCACCACAGCCATGAACGACGCCACACACTTGAGCCGGCCTTATCAAGCCCGCTTCGATCGATATGCTGCTTGGATAGATCCTGAACCGTCAAACGATAATACGTGCCATTATCCAGACTGACGACATTCTGTGTCCCGTCAGAGGCTCCAATGTTCGAATTGAGCTGGTTCGAGGCCTCTCGCTGCGCTTTGTCGCCGTTCTGCTTGATAACGTAAATGCCGCCGAAGCCCAACTTGCCAAGCTCGTTGATGGCATCGGAATCGGCATTGGCCAGCAACTGGGCGCAATCCTGCGCAATGGTTCTGCTGGACCCGTCGGAACGTCCCGAAACCACTTCGACGCGTTGCGCGGGAGAGCTGTCAATCAAGTCGCCACGACCGGTACGCATCACACTGTAGCTGACCGATTCGGCGCTATCGGCACGCAAGGCAAGCACGCGACGTGCATCATCCTGCCCAAGGAAATCGGTCGCCACCATCGGCAGTCCAGCATCGCTGGTCTTTACCTGGCTGTGATCGCATTCGACATAGTTGAATCCCGCACAGGCCACGACGGAGACGGCCAACAGGCAAACCAATACGGCACGACCCACATGCGAGGCAATCGACACTGCCTTCGAGCCGCGTCCTTCGATTTCGACGGCGCCGGTCTTCTCATGCTGTCTCAGCATGACGAACGTCGAACCGCGCCGCCCGACATCATGCAGATGCAGGCGAGCAAGCCCATCATCGCATATGTGGTTCCCGGAAGCATGGAACCGGAGACCGGACCATCCACATCGACGGCCACCGCAATCGCCGCGGACAGCAAGGCCGTCGCCAATCCCGCGAACACGGCGACCCACATCATACGGGACACGCGCAGCACGAAAGGCAACACCAATGACACCGCGGCCAGCAATACGATCAACGCCAGTATGGAAACCGCCACATACCGCCATGCGCCACCGTCGGCGCCGATGCCGAACACCCGCAGCAACAGATCAGACAGATTCGCGACGACCGGTTTGCCATCATGCGTGGAGGAGGGCAGCATGACGCTGCCGAACAGCTGACGCCATGTACCGTCGGAAGCGAAACGAACGGCATTGACCAACGTCGGCGCGCATACGAACGCCGCCGGAAGCGGAATCAGCAGCAACGCGGGCTTATGGGAGCGGACGAACAGCAGGAATCCCAGGAAGGTGAGCATCAGCGGCAGCAACAACTGCGGCTGCGCGGCGACGACCGGAATGAAACACAGCGCCGCAACCGCCGCCGCCTGGACCGACGCGTGGGGATTGACCAGATCCTCCGTCCGATACATGCCGACCGCACGGAACGAGAAGGCGAAAGCGGCCGGAAGAAACACCATGACCGTCAGCATCGTGACATCCGCGTCATCATAAAGTCCCATGGACAACGCCAACGCGAACCACGCCAACGCGACCACGCAGCGCACCGCATCCGAGCGGGTGAAGATGCCGGCCAGCGCCCAGAAGGAAAACACCATGAGCGGGGCTGCAAGGAAGAACATCAGTCCGACAGCTCCGGCAACATGTCCACCAGTGAGCACCGACGCCAGCGCAAGCACCAACAGCCATGGCGCGTTAGGCGCACTGATGCCCGTGCCTGAGGCATACGACCATGACGTGGTCGCGGTATGAAGCAACTGGGTGAAGCTCGCGCCCGTGGGCAACAGCTGTGCGGAATACATCGACGCACCCGAACATACGGAACGAAGCACGTCCCAATACAGCACGACTATCCATATGCCGGCAATCAGCGCCGCGCCGAAGGCCAATCCCCATCTACGCAGCAACCGTTTACGCAGATGGTCCTTCTCAAGAGGACTGAGCAGCACGACATCCCTCTGGTCGCGCAACGCACGGCGACGGTCGAGCCATTCCCTGACCTGCCGATGATTCGCAGACAGCGTGGATAGCGATTTAAGCGTGACCTTGCTTTGCCTGCGCAACCGCGCATGGGCGCGCCAAGCACCCCGCAGACGCAGCAGCGCACGCCACGGCATCGCCAGCTCGCAGCATGCATGATACGGCTGTTTGCGCGCCAAGCAAAGCACGGCCAATCCCAACGACTGGATGATGGACCACAGCCAAAGCAACGGCCACCATGAACGGTGCATGTCAGTGTACGCGTATTTGGCATTCGCCTCGCGTACGGCAAGATACGGATCGATGCGACCGTCCTCGTCTTCCACAGGCGCCCGTTCTTGGAACGGATTCCTTCGAATCGGGCTCTTCTGTGGGCGATGCGAGCCTGGGGAACCACTACGACACGCCCACCGCCAAGACATATGCGGCGGCACAGTCCGTGGATTCCGCGAAGGTGCCGAACCAGGGGTCAGCCCCTTCGAACGCACGCAACGTAGCCAACGGCACCAACGCGCCCGATAGGGAGACCGACAGCACATCCTGACGCCCGTCATATTGCTCCTGGTCAGGCTCGCCGTCGACCACCAAGGAAACGACATCATGGTGCCCGGCATACAAACCCACATTGTGCAGGTTCTTCGCCTGCCAATCCAACTGCTTGGCACCGAGCAGCGCGGCTGTCGGCGTGTTTCTCCACGCATCCAGCAATGTCTCGAAGCACCGGTCATCCGCCGGCCGCGAATCGTCATGCAAGGTCCACAACGCGCGGATGCCGGCATCAATGCCGATCTGATCCATCGCACGCGTTACAGCGTCCATGAAGGACGCCGCCTGCTTCACTCCCACCAGAATGACCCTCACCGTTTTGGCTTCCGGCACTTCCGTAAGCACATCCTGTGATGAGTGAATGACATCGAAGGTCATCTGCATGGCTGCTCGATCTGCCCCGTGCAATCGGCGATAACGATCATCCTGGAAGCATGCGCTGCGCAAGCACCGCTCCAACGGTAGAAGCGAGGAATCGAAGGTCATGCTGCGCGGTGATCACCGCAGCCACGGACATATCGACGTCCTGCCGATGCGTATACGGTCTGCTGTTCAGCACATCGGTCACGATTGTCTGGATATCGCTGCTGGCGTTAGAATTCATAATTTAAGTGTACGCACGGGACGCACCATGCCTTCAAGCCCGTTCCTTGTGCTCTTTTTTGTAGCGACGACGCTCACGCTCGCTCATACCGCCCCAGATGCCGAAACGCTCATCATGGTCGATGGCCCATTTCAGACACTGTTCACGGACTTCACACTGGGCGCAAACCCTCTTCGCATCCCTGGTGGAACCGCCTTTTTCCGGGAAGAATGCTTCGGGATCGGTCTGCGAGCACAGCGCTTTGTGCTGCCAAGACACGTCATCATCCCGCTTGAACAAACCCCACAGTTCAGCAAGCGGATTCTCAGAAGACTCATCAGTCACGCCCCACATGAGTCCTCCCATAATTGTGTGCGCACCTTTTATGCGCATACTTTCACACCGCTTCAAATTACACACACGCAATGTAATTTTGTCAAGTTTCCCCGTGTCAATGCCTATATTTCAGAAAATCCATGCTAAAGTTCAGCAATCTGGGGTCTACAGTCGCAGAATCGGTGAAAATCGGCCATTAACCCTATAATTGCCCATTTGGATAGTGGTAGGTTCTAAAAGCATTGCGTCAAACGCGCATCTCAATCAGGAAGGCAACACCGTGCAACGTCATCAACCGGCAATAAGCTTCCTAACATCAATGGTCTTCAGGATGCGAAACCACGTCACAGCCTGGGATATCGCGTGCAGCATCACGTCAGGACCGCAGTCGCCGCGGCAATCGCCGCGACTCTGGTGTTCGTCGCACTGCAGCTGCCGCTACTTGGATGGACGTCAATGGCATCATCAAGAACAATTCGGTCGGCGTGATCGGCCAGGGTTCCCTGAATACGGACGCATCCATCATCGATCCGAACTCCGGCAAGCCGATCGAGTTCGTGCTGATCGGACAGGATTCCCGTGACGGCGCGGAGAACCAAGCCATCGGAGGCAGTTTCGATGACGTCATCGGCAACCATCAGCCGACACCGCCATGATTGTGCAGATCTCCGCCGACCGCAAGGAAATCAACCTGGTCTCCATTCCACGAGATTCCCTGGTGGACGTGCCTCAGTGCGAAACGTCGAAGGGCACGATTCCCGCACAGTATAACGTCATGTTCAATTCCATCTTCGCAGGTGCCTACAAAACCGGCGGAGATCTCTCCTCGGCGGCCAGCTGCACGCTGAACGCCGTGAACAGTCTCACCGGGTTGAATATTCAGAACTTCATCGTCGTGGACTTCGCCGGCCTGGTCAAGATGATTGATTCAGTCGGCGGCGTGGACCTGTGCATTCCGCAGAACGTCAACGACCCGTACACCGGACTCAATCTCGACAAGGGCATGCACCATCTTGACGGCGTTGCGGCGACGCAGTACGCCCGGATCCGTCACGGCATAGGAGACGGATCCGACACCTCGCGTACCACACGTCAGCAGTATCTCATCAAGCAGCTGATGAGCGAGGCGCTCAGCAAGAATCTGTTCACTGATACCGCGCAGCTGTACCAGCTGGCGAAATCCGCGCTGAAATCGCTCAACATATCCCAAGGCATGGCTGATACCGCGGCTTTGGCGGGACTTGCCATGAGCCTGAAGAATTTCACCATGACCAACCTGCAGACCCAGACCGTCCCCGTGGTCCCAGCACCGTCCGACCCCAACCGTTCCGTCTGGACCGACGAAGCCGACAATCTCTGGGAGAAGATGCGAGCGGGCAAGCCGATTTTCGATACCGCCGATTCAAACTCGGGCGACTCCTCCGACACCAGTTCAGATAATTCAGCCAGCTCCGACGATTCCGGCACGACCGACAGCAACCAGTCGGACACCACTGCCGAGACTCCCGATCCCGTCACGGGACTGATCACCAAATCCGACGGCACGTTGGTCGATCCAAGCACTGGCGGCACCGTCGACCCGGATGACGGCTCCATTCATGACGCGACCACGGGCCAGTATATCGGCCTTGCGGATCGATACCTTAATGCGACCGTATGTGCCGTTCCGGCAAAGAACTGACGTAGACCACGCAATCACGTCCCCTTTCAACGTATGACGCAGGGACGAATCTTTTTGGAGGAACCATGAGTGAAGGCAAAGGAGCAAAAGAGCCTACGAGCGTGCCACCAAGTTTCATTCCGTCATCAGGACGCAAAAAAACCATGCCGTCCACGGATTCCTCCCGCTCGCAAAGCGCACCGAGCCAGCCAGCGAGTTTCGCACCGGCGAACGTTCTGACCATGCATCATCTGTAAAACCGGCCAAACGCACGGCGCGTCCTTCTTCCTCGGTTCCGCAAAGCTTCCAGCCTGCGGCACGGGCAACGAGCGAGACAAGAAGAAACCCTTCATCATCTCCGGTGTCCTTCGCTCCAGAACATACCCGCACGGCCAATCCAACGCAGCAGTTCCGGGGGTCATCCTCCGTCTCCACGGCGCTCCGATCTGTTCCATCCTCTCCAGCGACGGCTTCCGTGCCAAAAAGAAGACCTCGCGTCGGACGTATCGTCCTTTCCATTTTCCTTGTACTGATTCTCGCACTGGGAATAGGGGTATTCTCCGCTTGGAACTGGGTCGATGACCAGCTCAACAAACAGACCTGGCTGACATCCAAAGCGGACACCGCCGGCGAAAGCTGGCTTATTCTTGGCTCCGACGAACGTGAGGGCACCATCGGAGACGCCGGCGACGTCGAAGGTTTCAGAACCGACACCATTCTTGTACTCACCAAGCCGAAGACAGGATCGTCCTCGCTGATTTCCATTCCTCGCGATTCCCTGGTGGAAATCGATGGGAGCTATATGAAGATCAACGCCGTGGCGCAGCTGTACAGCCGCAAACAGTTGGTCAACGAGGTGGAGGACATCACCGGCCAGAAAATCAACCATGTGGCAATGGTCCGCTTCGGCGGACTCGTCAAAGTGGTCGATGCCTTGGGAGGCGTGGACCTATGCTACGACCAGAATGTGAATGACCCTTATTCGGGTATGAACTGGACCGCCGGATGCCACACCGTGGACGGCAACACCGCTTTGGCGTTCTCCCGTATGCGATATGCCGATGTGCAAGGCGATTTCGGCCGTGCCGCACGTCAGCGCCAGGTGATCAACGCCATCGTCAAGAAGGGCGCTTCCAAACAGACGCTCACGAATTTCAACAAGACCAAAAAGGTCGCCGCAGCGGCGTTGAGCTCCGTAACCGTGGATGAGAAAGCATCGACTTCCTCTCTGCTTCGGATGGCGTTGGCTTTCAAAAGCGCCTCAGGCAAGGATGGCATTTCGGGAAGCGTGTATTGGACCGATCCGGACTATTACGTCGATGGGGTCGGATCGTGCGTTCTGCTGAATGACGCGAAGAACATCCAGCTTTTCTCCGAACTCTCACACGGCACGCATTCCGCAGGACCGTGGGCACGCTGGCCGAACAGCAAAACTGACGACACGCCGGAGGATGTGGATAACCCACATCCTCGACCACAACCCTCATATTGGCTTGCGGCATGCCGCCGCTCTTGCCCATGCTGGCCGTATGAACAAAAAGGCCCCTCACCGTATAAGCGAACAACATCTCACTGTATTGAGTTGGAGCGCGCCTTTGCTGGCGCAGCTCATCATGCTGATTGTCATGTGTATGCAACGTCATTGGCTCTATGCGGCGATGCTCGCTCCGAGTCTGCTCGGCAGCGCATTGATGCTCATCACCATGATCATGCGCGTCAGGCATGAAGAAACGAACAGCAACACCATTACTGGAAGCGATTCGCCGGTTCCAACGCATCATAACGGAAACGAAATCGACCATGCTCAGCTTTTCGCCGACATGCCGTCCATAAGTTTTGAGCATCTGCATGGCCTGGACAACGACCCGCTCATATGGCGCACCATCGTGCGTAATTGGCTTGTCCGTTCCCCAACGAACGGCATCGGCATGTCAGAACATGGCATATTCCATATAGATCTGGCATCATCCGGACCACATGCCATGGTCGCGGGGACCACAGGCTCGGGGAAATCCGAACTGCTGATCAGTTGGTGCATGGCATTGGCGATTCGGCATAGTCCTCAAACCCTCCATTTCGTCTTTCTGGATTTCAAAGGAGGATCGACCTTCAACGCTTTGGAGCGTCTGCCGCATACCGTGGGCAACGTCTGCGATCTTGACCTCGCCCATGCCGTCCGTGCGCTGAACGCCATAGAACAAGAATTGGCACGCAGGGAGGCCTTGGTAAGTGCCGAACGCGTTTCCAGATTCGACCAGCTTTCCCATCCCCCTGCACGGCTCGTGGTGGTCATTGACGAATTCCATGCATTGCGCGACCGTCTACCCGACTATATGCAGCGACTCAATCGATTGGCGTCGCTCGGACGCTCTTTGGGTATGCATCTCATCGTATGCACGCAAAATCCCATGGGTCAGGTCCATGCCGATATGAAGGCCAACATATCGCTGAGCATCTGCCTACGCGTCACCGACCAAATGCAATCGAATGAACTGATCGGCACCAAGGATGCAGCTTTGATTCCACCGGCCTTCCCCGGTGCCGCTTACTGTCATGACGGTCAACGCACTGTTCCTTTCCGCTGCAGCGCGGTCCATGACATTGATTCCTTGGTGCATGCCATCAACACCGCATCGGCATTCAGCGGCACCACCAATCCCTCCCCTTTGTTCTCCGCGCCGCTCGCACCACATGCAGGCAAAGACGATTTGACGGCGCCACAGCGAGAGGCATGGCACCATGTGCCTTTTGCTTTGAGCGACGACGGTGTACTCATCTCCACCGCATTCCTTGACGTAGGACACGGCAACATCGCCGTGATTGGCGCATGCGGAAGCGGCAAAACCAATCTGCTGCTCTGCTGCGCCAGCCGTCTCTATGAATCCGGTCGCTGCACCATCCGGTTCACACGCAAGACGAACAGCGAATGGACCACCGACGACGGCAGAACATCGCCGCAGCACGAACGCACCATATGGTTCGTGGATGACGCCGACGAATTGCTCTCCCCTTTCGCAGCCATGCCCGAAGCCGATAAGCTCAAGACCGCACTCGCCGATCCGTCCGTCACGGTAATCGCAGCTGTGGAAAAGCCGCAAAGCACCCTACTTGAACGTTGCCTCACACGTGTTGCGTTTCCTTGCGGAGAGAGAGCCACCGATGTGATGATGGGGATTCCCAGCGCGGTTCTCGACGGTTTCGGCGTCGATGACTATGCCATTGCCGGGCGTGGGGTCTTCATCCAACAAGCACGGGCATGTCCCGTGCAATGCACGGAATTCCAAGGATTCTAAAAAAACTTGGCTTCTTTTGCGAAAAAGTCTTGAAAAATCATCCGATTCGTGGTTATCTAAATAACGGATAGAACGCCACTTATGGCAAGAGGAAGGCGATTACATGAGCAGTGCTTTCGATTGGCGAGCCAAGGCCGCGTGCCGGGATAAGGATCCGGAACTGTTTTTCCCGGTCGCAACACCGGTGCCGCCTATCAGCAAATCGAAGAAGCCAAGGCCGTTTGCCGTACCTGCAAGGTGATTGACGCGTGTCTGAAATGCGCGCTCGACACCAATCAGGACTACGGCGTTTGGGGCGGTCTGAGCGAAGACGAGCGGCGCGCGCTCAAGCGGCGCGCGATGCGTGCACGTCGCTCGCAGGCCATGCAGATGCAGGTCTGATTCTTTTCAGGGCATATGGAAGGGCCGGTCGATTCGATGGAATCCGACCGGCCCTTCCATATGCCATTCCAGTTCTAGAGGTCAGTTATCTTGCGCGGCACGCAGTTTCATGTCGAGCACCACACGGGTACCACCACCGCGACGTGGCTCCCAATGCACCGTTCCGCCAAAATCATTGGTGACGAACGTGTTGATGATCTGTGTTCCAAGCCCTGATCCGGAAGAGCGAGCCATGCCATCATGCTCCTCATCCGCCAAGCCGGTGCCATCATCCTCCACCACCACGTTGAGGTTATTGCCACCGCGGCCCACGGAAATCGTGATATGTCCTTCCTTACGTCCTTCGAAACCGTGTTCCACCGAATTGGTGATCAGTTCGGTAAGCACCAACGATAGCGGCGTGGCATCCTGTGCCGGCATCATGCCGAATTTGCCTACGAAATCGACATCGATGTGCTGGTCGCGCATCGTAGCCAAATCGACGGCCATCTTAAGCAGGTTGGAAATGACCTTGTCATAGTCGACGATCTCATCGGCGGTCTGGCTCAATCCCTCATGCACCATGGCGATGGTCTGCACGCGGCGCTGTGCTTCCTTGAGCTCCTTTTTGACCTCTTCGGACTTGGTCTTGCGCGCCTGCAAGCGCAGCAACGCGGATACCGCCTGAAGATTGTTCTTCACACGATGGTGAATCTCGGAAATGGTGGCGTCCTTGGTCTGCAATTCCTTCTCGCGGCGGCGCAATTCGCTGACGTCACGGCACAGCACGATACCACCCACGCGACCATTGGCGTCCATCAACGGCAGAGAGCGCATGGACACCGCGGCTTTGTTGGCGTCCAATTCGGAATCCACCGCGGCTTTGCCGCTCAGTACCAATGGCAGCGTTTCCAGCACCGGATCGTTCTCATGCAGCAGTTTGGTGCCGATCTCGCTCAGATACTCCCCCTGCATGGTGCTGACCGATCCCAAACGACGGAAACAGCTGATGGCGTTCGGAGACGCGTATCGGACGATGCCGTCGACGGTGAGCACGATGAAGCCATCCGCCACACGTGCGTTATGGCGCTGGTTCATAACCGGGTTACGGTACGGGAACTGGCCGCGCGGAATCATCTCATACAGCTGTTTGCCGGCGCTGATGCTTTCGGACTCATAACGGCCGTTCGATTCGCGTGTGGCCATGTTGGTCTCGCGGACCACCAAGCCAAGCGTCTTGCCATTATGACGCACCGGGGCGTACACGTTGCAGACCTTGGCCTTGCCGACCGTACGCAGTTTCGAGGAGCGGAACACCGATTCGGAGTCCATGGCCGCGTCAAGCTCGGCGCACAGGGATTCCGGGACGACGTTGCCGACCACATCCTCGGCTCTCAGACTCATCACCGTGGACGGACGGCATTGCTCGGCAATGATGTACTTGCCCTCGCCGTTCTGCAGGATTAGCAGCAAGTCGGCGAAACTCAAATCGGCAATCACCTGCCAATCGGCCACCAACTGGTGCAACCATTCACGATCGTCGTCACCGAAATCCGGACGGGTCATCAGGATATGTGAGAAATCAGCCATGCAACCATAATACGCATCAATGGCGAGGTTGCATACCATATGCCCACGTATAATGCGGAAACGCCGATTGACATATCCGACGGTTACGCTAACGTAGGTTACGGTTCCGTAACTTATAGTGGAGGCATCCGATGGCGAAACCTACAAACGCAGAAATCGAGCGAAACGCGCGGTCATCGCCGAAGCACGCGAGCAGGCCCTGCAGGCGAAAGCTGAGACCATTCGCGTGAAGGCGCACAATAAGGCCGAGAACATTCGACGCAAGGCGGATGCAAAAGCCAAACGTGCCATCGCCAAAGGCGAAGCCCATGCCGCAAAAATCGAAGGCATCGTCCCCGCCGAAATCGAACGCAAAATCAGACTCGACGTGCATGGCAGGCCAAAGCCGCTCCTGCGTGGCTGGATCCACGCCATCGCCACTCCCCTGGCTCTTGCCGCGGGCATCGTGCTGATCTGCCTCGCTCATGGCACCGGGCTCAAATGGGCGTGCGCCGTGTTCATGACCTGCTCGCTGGTACTGTTCGGCAATTCCGCCTGTTATCATCTGGGAGATTGGTCACCACGGGTTACCGATGTGCTCCGTCGCATCGACCATATGAACATCTTTTTGCTGATCGCCGGCACTTATACGCCCGTTTCCTTCGCGCTCACGACATTCTGGCGTGATTCCATCATCGCGGGCATGTGGATCTGCACCACGGTGGCGCTCATCATCCATGTCATCTGGATCAGCGCGCCTCGCTGGCTTTATGTTCTTGTCTATATTATTTTCGGCGTGTCCGGCGTCGCGTTCATGGGATTGTTCTGGATGTCCCCCTATGCCGGACCTACCGTGGTGATACTGCTGTGTGCCGGCGGCGCCTGCTATATCGCCGGAGCATCGTGTATGCGCTGCGCAAGCCCGACCCCTGGCCGAAGGTGTTCGGCTTCCATGAGATCTTCCATACCGGAACCGTGGCGGGATACGCCTGCCACATGGTGGCCATCTACATGGTGATCGTGCAATTGTGGCCCTAAGGCGTAATCAACCCCACATGGACAAAACAAAATAAGCCCGTCCCCTCATCGTACGAATGCGATGGAGGAACGGGCTGTTGTTTTCGTCACACGTATGTCAGGCGAGCGGCTTGGCTTCCTTGATGGTCACGGAAATCTCACGGCCGTTCGGAGCGGTATAGGTCACCGTATCTCCGGCATGAGCGCCATTGATGGCGGCGCCAATCGGCGATTCAGGACTGATGATGCTGTAATCCGTGGCGATGGACAGGTCTCGCGTGCCAAGCACGTACACCATTTCACGTCCGTTGACTTCAAGGGTCACTAGGGATCCGTCACCGACCTCACCGGCCTTGGGCGCAGTCAGAATCTTCGCATTGCGCAGTTTGACGGTCAGTTCGTCGATGCGTCCCTGATTCACGCGCTGCGCCTCACGGGCAGCCTGATAGCCGCCGTTCTCACTCAAATCGCCTTCGGCACGCGCCGCGGAGACCTTGGACAGAATCTCGTCACGGTACTCGCCCTCACGCCAGGCGAGTTCTTCTTTCATCTTGTCGTACGCCTCCTGCGTCAGCAGGATCGTCTTTTCTTCGGCCATGTTATCCTCCTTGACCTTGGAAGAATGATACCCGTCAATCAGCGGGTGGAGATGATGTCGATCACGAACACCAGCGTGTCCTCGCCGCCGATGCCGGCCTGCGGAACGCCACGGGAGCCATAACCGTACTCCGGCGGAATGGACACCACCAGGCGGGAACCGACGTTGTGTCCCGGAACGGTCTGATCCCAGCCCTTGATGACCTGTCCCACACCGATGCCGAACGTGGCCGGCTGGTGACGGTCGAAGCTGGAGTCGAACGGGGTGTCCTTGCCCCAGACCACACCATGGTAGTTGACGGTGACGGTGTCTCCACGGCGGACCATCGGGCCATTGCCTTCAAAGAGCTCCACGACCTTCAGGCCGGCGGGAGCGATCTCAGTCGGGAATTCGATGGTCGGCCGATCGCCGAATTCGGCATTGACAACAGGCATTTCAGATGCCATGGTGAACCTCCTTGAAAAAACACAGTGTCACCAAGATTAGCACCATCCATCGCTAGCATTCAACAACATTGACCGCAAGACCGCCTTTCGACGTCTCCTTGTACTTGGCCATCATGTCCTCGCCGGTGTCCTTCATGGTTTTGATGGCTTGGTCAAGACTCACGATATGCGTGCCGTCGCCCAGCATGGCCATACGGACCGCGTTGATGGCGGTATTGGCCGCCATGGCGTTGCGTTCGATGCAGGGAATCTGCACCAGACCACCGACCGGATCGCAGGTCAGTCCCAGATTGTGCTCGATACCGATTTCCGCGGCATTCTCCACTTGGTGAGGCGTGCCGCCCATCACGGCGCACAGCCCCGCCGCGGCCATGGAACAGGCTGTGCCGACCTCGCCTTGACATCCGACTTCGGCACCGGAAATGGACGCGTTGCGTTTGAACAAGTATCCAATCGCCCCTGCGGTCAGCAGGAACGTCACCACACCATCCTCATCCGCATGATCCACGAAATGCCAATAATAGTGGAGCACCGCCGGAATGACGCCAGCCGCACCGTTGGTAGGCGCGGTGACGATGCGTCCGCCTGCCGCGTTCTCCTCGGAAACCGCCAATGCGAACAGGTCGACCCATGCGGCGTCCGATGATTCGAGTACGGCGTCGGAGCGCCTGCCGTCCCGTTTGAGCACGTCGCTGTTGGATGCGAGCCTTGCATACATTTTTGGCGCCCTGCGGGGCACGTCAAGGCCGCAGGCAGAACGGTTTGGTTGGTATTGCAACCGTGCTGCACGCAGCGGCGCATCACATGCCATACAGTGTCCAAATCGCTGCGCACCTGCACGGCGGACCGCATGGCCGTCTCATTGGCCCACACCACATCGGCCACACTCATGTGACGTTCATCGCACAGCGAGATCAGTTCGTCGCATGTGGTGAACGGATAGGGCATGTCCATATCGATATCGGTTGAGGAATCGTCGGTCTGATCGGCGAAGGCCGTTCCCGCAGGGGGTTTCTCATGGATGCCGATCATCAGGTCGTCGGCGTCGCCTTGTCTGACGAATCCACCGCCAATGGAATACCAGACCTGTTCATCGATGAGATTGTTCTGCCGGTCGAAGGCTTGGAATCGCATGCCGTTGGGATGGGCCGCCATGCGGTGCCATACATCCATCACCACATCGCGTCCGTAATCGAAATCGATGCGATGCGTGCCGTTGAGCATCAGCTCGCCGCCTGCCTCGCATTCCATACGGATATTGCTCATGTGATCGGTATCGACGGTTTTCGGTACGTTGCCTTCCAAGCCCGCCACCGTGGCGCGATCGGTACCGTGCCCAAGACCGGTCAGGGCGAGCGAACCATACAGTACCGTTCGCACGCGGCCGACCCGGTTCAGTATGCCGTCACGTTCAAGGGAGGCAGCGAATCTGCTGGCCGCGACCATCGGCCCTACGGTGTGCGACGAGCTGGGGCCGACGCCGATGGTGAACATCTCCAGAATGCTGAACATGTATATTGCGCTCTCTTTTCCGCGTCTTCGCCGTCACGCCGCGTAAAGCACGCTGAACATGCGAATCATGATGAGTAGGCCGATGATGGCAATGACGATTTCCGCGATAAGCAGAATTATCGCAACGGTTTTGCGATTGCCGAGTTTGACATCGAGCAGTTTTGCGAAAAGGAAAGCGACGAAGCCCAAGGCTGCTCCGTTCAGCGCGATCGCGCCGACCTGGCCGTTGGTAAGAACGCTTTCCCCGACTTTGGCGAGTATCGAATTGATGGTGGCGGTGAACACCAGCAGGCTCCATACGCCGTATCCAATCAATCCTACCGCCGCATAGCCGAACGGGCGGAATCGTTCCTTGAGTTTGAAAGTGAACGATTCGGCGCACCACAACAATGCGAAGCCCACAACGAAGGTGAACGCCACGGCAAGGAATGCGGCTTCCAATGCCCACGGAACGAGTGCCAACGAATGGTCCATCAAGGTAAAGTACAGCGGAGAACATGCGATTTCGCCGATAGCGAGCACGCCGGCAACGATAATCACCTGCGCAAGCATCAGGGGGATTTCAGTGGCGGGCTGTTCGATTACAGGCTTGATGTCTTTCGAAGTCATGCGTCATCCGTTTCAGTCGGTGTCATACGGTTTGTAATGTCCGACAGTGTACCTACGGAATGTTTCGGGAACGATATGCCACATTTTGCCTACACATTGCCCACATTTTCCATAACCCACCGTGGAAAAGGTTGAATCGCAGTGAATCGCATGATGCCAAAACCGTTGGAGAATAAAGGAAAACCGCCATCTCTGGCGGTTTCCAAAAGTGCCTCCAGCGGGACTCGAACCCGCAATCCGAAGAGGTCGATTTTAAGTCGACTGCGTATACCGATTTCGCCATGGAGGCTTTGCGCCGGCCAGAAGAAAAAGCCGACGCCAAGCTATTATGCCACGTCAGCGCGCAGCAAGCAATCTCTTGCCGTAATCCAGCACGATGCCGTCCAACAGACCATGCTCGCTGGCCATGAAGGAGTCGATGCGCTGGCCATGATCCTCATATGCGGCTTCAGACACCTTGGCAAGCACACGGTTCCACACCAATGCGCCGCCGCCGACCACATCGACGCGTCCGGGATGAATAGTCTTGTAGGTCAGACGCTCCTCACGAGGCATGTGCAGGAACCGGTTGTCAACGGCATAGGCATCTTCCAGCGTGCAGCGTGCGCCGTCCACGGCGGTGTGGTCGTATTCCGTCAATCCCATAGCCAATGCGGTCATGGTGGTGACCGTTCCGGACACGCCGATGATGGTGTGGGTCTTGCCGGCGGGAACGGTCTTGAACGCCTCGTCGATATGCGCGTCGATATCCGCGACCGCCTCGGCGATCTGCCCCTCGGTCGGCGGGTCGTTTTTCAGATGACGCTCCGTCATACGGACAGACCCGATATTCATGGAGAACGCGGCCTGCACCTGCGTGCTCGGATGGGTGACGCCGTCGCCTCCCAGCACCAGTTCGGTGGAACCTCCGCCCAAATCGACCACCAGATAGGGGGCCTCAACCTCGCGATGGACGATGCTGGTGGCACCGAGGAAGCTTAAATCCGCTTCCTCCGTGCCTGGAATGACTTCGGGACGCACGCCCAAGATCTTCTCGATGTTGTCTTCGAATTCCTCACGGTTCTCGGCATCACGGGTGGCCGATGTGGCCACGAAGCGGATGCCGTCCACGGGATGTTCGGCAAGCACGCCGGCGAATTCTCGGGCGGCCTCATAGGCGCGCGCCAACGCCTCGTCGGCGAAGCGATGGGTTTTGTCCACGTCCTGACCGAGACGAATCACCCGCAGGATGCGCGGAACGATGTCTTCCACACCGTCCTCGCTCACACGCGAGACTTTCAGACGAATCGAATTCGTGCCGCAATCAATACCGGCAACGGTTACCGACTTCATTACTCCCACCTTCTACTCTTCGTTTTCCACTGCGCAACGGCATACGGCCGGATCGAACTCATGTTTGATGGCGGACAGGGCCATATCACCGATGGGGTTGGCGCCCTCACCCATCACCAGCGTCTGGGCCAACAACGCGTGCAGGCATTTGACACGCACCGGCATGCCGCCGGCACTGGTGCCTTCGATGTGTTCCTCGCTGTCTTCCAAGGCCAAAGCGATTTCATGGCGGAACGCGAGGTACAGTTCGTGGGCACGTTCGTATCCGGCACGCAGATCCTCGTTTTCGGCCAGCATATCGTTGTATTCCTTCATCTTGCCTTCGGCTTCGATGTGGGAGATGGCCTTCACCGCTTCGGGCCCGGTCAGATAGCAGGTCGTCGGGAACGGGACACCGCCTGGAAGCAACGGCCGGGTGACCACAGCCAAAGGCCGGCCGCATACGCAACGGGCTCCGACGGCGACCATGCCGCGCGGGTAACGTCCAAGCTGACGCTCCACCACGGCGATATCATGTTCGGTGGCGGGTTGGGCAAGCACTTTGTCCGCCAAACCCTTGGCCTGTTCGATAATCGTCATGTCCATGTCACTCCTGTCCGTCTTCCGACGGCTGCTGACCGTCCTGTTGCGATTGGCCAGTCTGTTGTTGACTGTCCTGTTTGTCTTCTTCGCCGGCATGCTGCGACTGTTTCGTCGAGTCGGCCTTCACGGGATCCGACCGATCCGCCTGCTTGAAGGAATATGCAAGCTCCTTATACCACGGCAGGGCGGTTTTCGGTGATTCGTCGTATGTCGTCCCTTTTTTCGGCTCGCTCTTGCCGGTCACCGCTTCGGGATGCTCGACACGAATCGCCTGTTCGCCGGGGAAGACGAATCCCAAACGATCCCTGGCCTGGGCGGTGACATACGCCTTGTCATCCCATCTTGCGATATCGTTCTCCAGCTCGCGTTTCTGCGCGACCAACGCCGCTTCCTGTTTTTTCAGTCCGTTAAGCTCTGCCAGATTCAACGCATAGGTATGGAATGTCGATGCCAACTGGATGGTTCCCAAAGCCACGATGAACAATGCCACGAAGAACGCGACCGGGCCGGCGCCGCCGCGTTGTGATGGTTTTTTTCGTGCCTTCGAACTCATAGCAACGAAAATACCCGTCGCGTTCGACTTGGAACACGACGGGTATTTCTATGTCAACGCATTCATGATGCGCTGGCTACGCTCACTCAGCGATGTACTTCTTGCAGGCCTTGAAAGCGCTGTAGCCGGCGTACTGAGCGGTGGAGCCGAGCTCCTCCTCAATCTCGAGCAGGCGGTTGTACTTGGCGATACGCTCGCCACGAGCCGGGGCACCGGTCTTGATCTGGCCGGTGTTCTTTGCCACAGCCAGGTCGGAGATGGTGGTGTCCGGGGTCTCGCCAGAACGGTGGGAAACCATGGAGGTGAAGCCGTTCTTGGTGGCCAGCTCGATGGCGTCGAGGGTCTCGGTGACGGTGCCGATCTGGTTGAGCTTGACCAGCAGGGAGTTGGCGGCGCCGAGCTTGATGCCCTTGGCCAGACGTGCCGGGTTGGTGACCAGCAGGTCGTCGCCGACGAACTGCAGGCGATCGCCGAGCTTGGCGGTGATGGCCGCCCAGTCGTCCCAGCCTTCTTCCTGGAACGGATCCTCGATGGAGACGATCGGGTACTCGTTGATGAGGTTCTCGTAGAAGTCGAGCATGTAGCCGGCCTCACGGTCGTCGCCTTCGAAGTGGTACTTGCCGGCCTCCTTGTTGTAGAACTCGGAGGAAGCCACGTCGAGGGAGATGCCAATCTGCTTGCCCGGCTCGTAGCCGGCGGCGGAGATGGCGTCCATGATGTAGTTCAGGGAGTCCTTGTTGGACTTCATCTTCGGAGCGAAGCCGCCCTCGTCGCCGAGGCCGGTGTTCAGGCCCTGCTTCTTCAGGACGTTCTTCAGGGTGTGGTAGACCTCGACGCCAGCCTGCAGAGCCTCGCTGTAGGTGTTGAAGCCGTACGGGGAGATCATGTACTCCTGGATGTCGGTGGCGAAGTCAGCGTGGGCGCCACCGTTCATGATGTTCATGTTCGGGACCGGCAGGATGTGGCCGTTGGTGCCGCCGATGTAGCGGTACAGCGGCTGATCCGCGGACTCGGCGGAAGCGTACAGAGCGGCCAGGGACACGCCGAGGATGGCGTTGGCGCCCAGACGGCCCTTGTTCGGGGTGCCGTCGAGCTCGATCATGGTCTCATCGAGAGCGCGCTGATCGGAAGCGTCCATGCCGATGACCTTCGGAGCGATCTCCTCGTTCACGGCCTTGACGGCGTTGAGCACACCCTTGCCCTGGTAAACGGACTTGTCGCCATCGCGACGCTCCCAAGCCTCGGCTTCACCGGTGGAAGCACCGGACGGAACGAGGCCCAGGCCCTGAGCACCGTCATCGGTGTCAAGAACGACCTCGACGGTCGGGTTGCCGCGGGAATCGAGAATCTGACGCGCGTAAACGCTTTCAATTACTGCCACAACTACTCCTTATAAACGTTAGGTTGTGATGACAATGCCAAGAATAGTGCGATTTATGGACGTATGCCAAACTTTGCCCGCATGTTCCATGTGAACGCTCACACTCTTTTTGCATCCCATTGTCATTGACGCGGTGTCGGTTTCCAGTCCAGATCGTCAAGCAATTGACTGGTCCATCCGACCACTTCGTCCGAGCTCATCGGCTTGGAACCAAGCGAGCCTGCGAATGGAGCCGGTACCAGATACGTCTTGGTCAACGGCCGGTACTGGATGCCTTTGTAGATTCTGGCCATGCGCATCTGCACGGATTCACGCGGCTCGAACTTCGACACGCGCACGTTGCGTCCTTGCGCGATGATCTCGGAAATGCCGAGCTTACGCGCCTTGAACCGCAACCGCGCCACGTCGAACAGCGCCTCGAAATCGACGGGCGGCTTGCCGTAACGGTCGGTGAGTTCGTCGCGCAGCTCGTCGAGATCGTCTTCGGTGCGTGCGGAGGCGAGTTTCTGGTACGCTTCCAATCGCAGTTTGTCCGAATCGATGTAGTCGACGGGAATGGACGCCTCGATCGGCAGGTCGATGGTGACGGCAACCGATTCCTTGCGTTCCGGCTCCTTGTACTGTTCGACCGCTTCGGACACCATACGCACGTACAGGTCGAAGCCGACGCCTTCGATATGGCCGCTCTGCTCATCGCCCAGCAAATTGCCGGTGCCGCGCAATTCGAGATCCTTCATGGCTACGTCGAAGCCAGAGCCGAGCGCGGTGTTCTGCGCGATGGTGGCGAGCCTGTCATGCGATTGCTGGGTCATCGGCTTGGTCGGATCGTACAGGAAGTACGCATACGCGCGCTCACGTCCACGACCGACGCGGCCACGCAGCTGATGCAATTGGCTCAAGCCGAAGCGGTCGGCATGGTCGACGATCAGCGTGTTGGCGTTGGAGATATCAAGGCCGGTTTCGATGATGGTGGTGCATACCAGCACGTCGATGTCGCGATGCCAGAAGTCGCGGATCACACCGTCAAGCTGTTTCTCCCCCATCTTGCCGTGGGCTATGCGACATGCGATTCGGGCACGAGCTCGTGGATTTTCGCCGCGACGGAGGAGATGTCCTGCACACGATTGTGCACGTAGAACACCTGCCCACCACGCAACAGCTCGCGCCGGATGGCGGCGGTGACCTGCGCGTCCTCGTAAGCGCCGACGTAGGTGAGCACCGGCAGGCGATCCTCCGGCGGCGTGGCCAGCGTGGACATTTCGCGGATACCGGTGACAGCCATTTCCAACGTGCGCGGGATAGGCGTTGCCGACAGGCTCAGCACGTCCACATTGGTGCGCAACGCCTTGAGCGTCTCCTTGTGCTCGACGCCGAAACGCTGTTCCTCGTCGATGATGACGAGTCCCAGATCCTTGAACTTGATCTTCGGATTGAGCAGCTTGTGCGTGCCGATGACCACATCCACGGAACCGTCTTCAAGCCCCTTGATGGTCTCGTTAATCTCCTTGGTGGTCTGGAATCGGCTCATGGCAGCCACGTTCACGGGGAAGCCTTCGAAACGTTCGGTGAAAGTCTCGAAATGCTGTTGCACGAGCAGTGTGGTCGGCACGAGCACGGCCACCTGCTTGGAATCCTGCACCGCCTTGAACGCGGCGCGCACCGCGATTTCGGTTTTGCCGAAGCCCACATCGCCGCAGATCAGACGGTCCATCGGAATGGGTTTCTCCATATCCGACTTGACCTCGTCGATGGTGGTGAGCTGGTCGGCCGTCTCCTGATAGGGGAAAGCGTCCTCCAGCTCCTTCTGCCACGGCGTGTCCTTGCTGAAGGCATAGCCTTTCGTACGCTGGCGTGCCGAGTAGAGCTTGACCAGATCCTCGGCGATCTCATGCACATGCTTGCGCGCCTTGGCTTTGGTGGCGGCCCAGTCGGAACCGCCCAGCTTGTTGAGTTTCGGCGTTTCGGCGCCGATGTATTTGCTGACCTGGTCGAGCTGGTCGGTGGGGATGAACAGTTTGTCCGCCGGCGCGCCTCGTTTGCTGGGAGCGTATTCGATGACCAGGTATTCGCGGGTGGTCTGGTTCTCGCCTTTGCCATGGTACGTTGGCGCATCTCGACGAACCGGCCGATGCCATGCTGTTCGTGCACGACGTAATCGCCCGTTTTGAGTTCCATCAGGTCGATGGCCTTGCGGCGGCGTTTCGGCGTTTTCGCCTGTCCTGCGGCGGATGTGCGGCCGGTCAGGTCGCGTTCGGTGAGCAGGGCGATTTTCGCGGCGTCGTCCACGAAACCGTCGATGGCGCGCGATCGGACGCAATCGAAATTCGCGATGCCGGTTTCGTTGATCGCACGCTTCAGTCGGGTGAGTGTGCCTTGGGCCGCGGCCGTGATCGTCACCGCATAGCCGGCGTCGAGCAGTCCTTCGATGCCGGAGGCCGCTTTGTTTTCGTCACCGCGGTATTCACCGGGTTTGGTGGCATCAAGTTGGATGTGGCCTTCCCGGGTGGCGTCGACGCCGAAGCTGGTGAGTTTCCACACGTCATGTTTGGAGAAGACGAGTGCGGAGATGGTTTCCTCGAAATCGTAGAAATTCGCCTGGTCGAAGGTGATCGGCGCTCCGGCGCCATGTCCGGATGCGGCGACATGCCAGCTTGCGGCAAGGAATTCGTTGGCGGTTTTCGCCAGATCGTCGGCGGCGCGACGAAGTTTTTCCGGGTCGGACAGCATGACCAGCGCATGCTTGGGCAGCATGCCCTGCACCGGTTCCATATCGTCGACCAGCGCGGGCAGCAGCGATTCCATGCCTTCCACCGGGATGCGTTGGCGATGGATTCGAGCATGTCCTCGGCGTTGGGAATGGAGCCGATCAGCGATTTCGCACGTTGGCGAATCTGGTCGGTCAACTGCAGTTCACGGCATGGCGTGGCCCATACGGTGGAAATATCCTTACCGTAGGTGCGCTGGTCGGATGCGTGGAATTCACGTATGGTGTCGATCTCGTCGCCGAAGAATTCGATACGCACCGGATGCGGCAGAGTGGGCGGAAAAACGTCGATGATGCCACCGCGGACGGCGAATTCGCCACGGTCCATCACCAAGTCGACGCGCGTGTACGCGTTTTCCACCAGTTTGCGGGATGCTTCGTCAAGAGGCAGTTCCTCGCCTTGGGAGAACACGAGTGGTTCGACGTCCCCCAAGCCTGCGACCACCGGTTGGATGAGGGAGCGCACCGGCATGACCAGAATGCGGATGGGGCCGAACAGCGTGCTGCCCTCTTCGGGATGCTTCAGCCTGCGGAACACCGCCATGCGGCTTGCCACAGTGTCCGCGCGTGGTGAAAGCCGTTCATGGGGAAGGGTCTCCCATGCTTCAAGCTGCGCCACATCGTTTGGGTCTCCGTCATACCAGGAACGGATGGACTCCACGGCTTCCTCCGCTTCGCGGCTGGAGGCGACGACGAGCACGACCGGCTGTTTGCCCGCAGCGCCGGCTGCGAGCGCCGGGCGTAGGCCGTCCGGCACACCGACGGTGATGCTGGGGTCGATGTCTGATTCCGGTTCTTCGATTTCCCCGGCGATGAGCGCGCGGAAATCGTCATCGGTTTCCAGCACGTCGAGGATGCCGGCAAGCGAGCCTGCGGTCGCAGTTGCGGTGGTTGCGCCGGAGACGTCGGTTCAGCGGCCATTGAATCGCTCCTGGGCTTTGGCGAGACCGTCGAAGATGATGGTTTCGGCCGCGTCGGCACCGTCGGCGAGGAATTCGGGGAGCTGCTTGCGTTGGTCCGGTCCGAAGCCGCCCAGCACCCAGTTCACGGTGTTGTCGTGCGCGTGGGCTCCGCGTTGGGCGTGGCCGACGCCCATGCGCACGCGCGCGTATTTCGAGGTGCCGAGCGAACGGTCGATGGATTTGATGCCGTTGTGCCCGCCTGCGGAGCCGCCGGCTTTGACTTTGATTCTGCCGAAGTCGAGGTCCATGTCGTCGTGGATAACCACGATATGGTCCGGTTCGATCTGGTAGTAGGCGCTGATGGAGGCGACCGCGTTGCCGGATTCGTTCATGTAGGTGAGTGGCTTGGCGAGGAAGAATTTGACGTTGCGGCCGGATAGGTTCATCACGCCTTTGCCGAGCATGGCGAGTCCCTTGTGGTCGGAGAAGTTGACGGACCAGCGTTCGGCCAGCACGTCGGCGGTCATGAAGCCCATGTTGTGGCGGGTGCCTCATATTTGGAGCCGGGGTTGCCCAGTCCTGCGATCAGCCAGAAATCAGATGCCATAATAATCGTCCATTCCTCTGTGTTCTTGCGTGCTCTCGTCTTGTTTAACCGCACAGATTCTACTGTCAGGTGCTTACAGGTCGAGATGCCAGTAGCTCATGTCGCGCATGGTTCCGGTGGAGTCGGTGGCGGCTTGGGGCATGAGTCCGAATTGGGTGAATCCGAAATGTTTCATCAGTGCGATGGATCCGCGGTTGTCGGCGAAGATGATGCCGCAGGCTTTGCGCATGTGGCGGTTTCGGCATTCGTCAAGCAGTTTGGCCAGTGTGAAGGTGCCCGCTCCCCTGCCCTGCCATTCGGGGGCGATGTAGTAGGCGAGGTCGGTGACGCGTCGTAGCCGGCGCGGTCGTAGAACACGGACAGCGCGGAGAAGCCGATGATCCGTTCGCCGCCTTCCGTGGCTGCATCCGTGGCAGGCACGGTGGTGACGAACACCGCATATGGATCGTGGTGCGATTCCACCCATGCCTTGCGTTGCGCGTAGGTACGTGGCGTGGTGTCGGCGGACGAGCCGCCGCGGATGACTGCCGCGTTGTAGATGTCGGTGATCGCTTGGATATCGTCTTGCGTCGCGATGCGGAAAGAATAGTCGGCCATGCGCCCAGCATACCCGGCGGCGAACGACAACAGGGGCCGGTTCCTTTGGAAGGAGCCGGCCCCTGCGTATTTCATGAAGGGAATCGGACGGGAATCACTGTTCGAGTTCGATGGCCTTGTTCAGTGCTTCCTGAAGCTGCTTCTGAGCGTCGCCGTAGGCGGACCAATCGCCCTTCTTCATGGCGGCATCGGAATCCTTCATGGCCTGTGCGGCATCGTCGAGTGCCTTCTTCAGGTCGGCGCTCATCGTGCCGGACGAATCGCCATTATTGCCGCCGGTCTTACCGTCGGTATTGGATGGCGTGTCCTGCTTGCCGTCAGTGTTGGTCTTGCCATCGGCGGAATCGTCGTTCTTAGCATCCTGCTTGTCATCGGTGGTGTCGCCCACGTTTTCGGCGTCGCCTGCGGACGCGCCGGAATCGCCGCCGAACACCTGGTCGAGAGCCTCGTCCAGCGTGTCGGCGAAGCCGACCTGGTCGCCGAATGCGACGAGCACCTTCTTCAGCAGCGGGAAGCTGGTGGAGCCGGACGATTTGACGTACACCGGCTGCACGTAGACCAGGCCTCCGCCGAGAGGCAGGGTGAGCAGGTTGCCGCGCTGCACATTGGTCGAGCCGGATTCGAGCAGGTTGAGTTCCTTCGACACGTCGGCGGACGCGTTGAAGTTGTTCTGCGCCTGGCCGGGGCCCGGCACGTTGGAATCCTTCGGCAGTTCCTGCAATCGTATGGTGCCGTAGCTCGAGCCGATTTTGCCTTTCTCGTGGCCCGCGTCGGAATCGACCGACAGGAAGCCGGTCAGGATTTCCCTGGTGGACGAGCCTGCGGGAATGTACGACGAGGTCAGCGAGAACACCGGTTCGCTGGAGCCGCCGGTCTGCAGCGTCAGATAGTACGGCGGCTGCAGGATGTCTCGCTGTTGCGCCTGCTGCGATTCGGTCGGGTCGACGGGGGTCTGCCAGAAATCCTCTCCGGAGAAGAACTGGTTGGCGCTGGACACGTGGTATTTGGCCAGCAGTTCGCGTTGCACCTTGAACAGGCTTTCCGGATAACGCATGTGGCTCATCAGGTCGCCGGAGATTTCCGACAGCTGGTGGTACTGGCCGGGGAAGATCTTCTCCCAGGCTTTGATGACCGGGTCGGACTGGTCCCATACATACAGGTCCACGGAACCGTCGTATGCGTCCACGGTGGCTTTCACGGAATTGCGGATGTAGTTGGCGTTCTTCGAGTTCAGGCTGCTTACCGTGTCGGAGGATTCCGTGGTGGAGTCCTTGGTGGCCTCGCCCAAGTCGGTCATCTGAGAGTATGGGTAGCGTCCGAAGTGGTGTAGCCGTCCACGATCCACTTGACCCGTCCGTCCACCACGGCCGGGTATACGCGGCCGTCAAGCGTCAGATACGGCGCGACTTTGGCCACACGTTCCTTCGGGGAACGGTCGTAGAGAATCTGCGAATTGGAGTTCACACGGTTGGAGAACAGGATCTGGTCGGAGCCGAAGCGGATGGCGTACAGCAGTCTGGAGAAGATGTTGCCGATCTTCGGACCGCCATCGCCCTTGAAGGTGTTGGTGGCGCCTTCCGAACCGGTCGGATAGTCGAATTCCCAGGATTTGGTGCCTTCCGGAGCGCCTACGATCGAATATTCGGTGGCGTTCGGAGAGAAGTAGATGCGCGGCTCGTACTTTTCGGAATCGGTGAGCTTGCCTTGGGTGGGGATGCCCGCTTCGAAGAACTTCGGCTGGCCGTCGGCGGTCACCTTGTTGCCGTAGGCGGCCACAACGCCATAGCCGTGCGTGTACACGGTGTGGTCGTTGACCCAGTTGCGGTTGTCGAGACCGTCCAGATCGAGTTCGCGCGCGGCGATCACCGTGTCCTGGCTGACGCCGTCGACGTCGTATTTGTCGACCGCGACGGTGTCGGCGAACGTGTAGTACTGCTTGGACTGCTGCAGCTGTTTGAACGTCGGGGAGATGATCTGCGGGTCGAGCAGGCGGATCTGAGCGGTGGATTCCGCGGAATCGGCCAATGCGCCTTCCTCGCCTTCGGTGGTGCCTTGTACTGTTCGGCCTTCACCTTGTCCAAGCCGTACGCGGCGCGGGTGGCGTCGATGTTGCGCTGGATATAGGTGGATTCCATTTCCTGCGCGTTCGGATTGACGCGGAAGCGCTGCAGCAGCACCGGCCAGGCCACGGTAAGCACCAGGCTCACCACGATGGCGGAGGCGATGGCCACGGTCGGCACCTTCCACGCCTTGAGCGCTTCGGAAGCACGTGCCGCGATGGGTGCGGAACCTTCCAACGTATGGGATTTCATAATCCACAGGCCCAGTATCACGCCAAGGATGGCGGTGATGGCGGCCATGATGAACGTGACGGGGATGGTGGCGTTCACCGTGGTGTAGGTGGCACCGGTGATTCTGCTGCCTTCCTCGGTCAGGTGCGAGAACACTCCCAGAACCTGATTGGCGGCCCAGGCGAACATGTTGAGCATCAGCCAGATGCCGATCTGGCGGCGGGCGCGTTTGGTGATGCGGAACAGGCCATGGCCGTTCACCGGCATGGTGATGCGGATGCCGCCCATAAGCACGTGGGTGACGATGGAGAAGATGATGCCAGCGAGCAGCAACAGCGAGACAGCGGACATGATGAGTTTCAGTCCGGGCAGCACGAACACGTAGAAGCCGTTGTCGATGCCGAACTGCGGATCCTTGGTGCCGAAGCTTTGCGAGTTGAACATGAGCAGGATTTCGGACCAGTTCGCATTGAACTGGGAGCCGAACACCAGTCCGACAATCAGGGAGATGACCACGGCGATGCGTCGAGCGCTCTTGGAGCTCACGCTCTTGCCGATTTCGATGGTGTCGCCGTTCACGCGGATGGTGGAGCCGTCCGCAGCGTCGGGACGCGCCCATATCGCCAGCGTGGCGGAGATGAAGCCGACTGCGGCGATGAGCACCGCGTACGCCAGCCAGAGGCCGACCCTGGTGCCCAGCTGCGTCCAAATCACGCTTTGGAAGCCGAGCTGGCTGTACCACATGACATCGGTGACGAACTGCGCGAGCGCGAAGAACAGTCCGATGACGATGGCGAGCGCCAGCACCACGCCGATGAAGATCTTGCTGCCGTTCGACGGTTTGCGCGGACGGTTCGGCTTGCTGGTGATGCGGGGGCCCGAAGGTCGTTTCGGGGGAACGTTCGACGATGGTTGCGGACCGTCCCCTCCGTCGGTTTCGACGTTGAGGATGATCGGATCGTCGTTGCTGGGTTTGCGCGGATTCTGCCTGCCGGCACGGTTCGAGCCGCCTTCGGGATCGAACATGGGACCAAACATATCAAAGAAAGACATGCTAATAGCCTAGCGACAGGCGAGGAACGCCGTTAAGCCGCCAGCCGAACGGATCTGGCCGTGGGCTGAATCGGCTGTTCGTGGCATGTCCGTATGAAGAGAACATATGGGGAATGCCGGCATGCCATAATGGCGGTATGAAGAAGGCTCATGGGTTTTTCACACGATTGGTGGCTGCCTGCTGCGTGGCGATGCTGCCGGTCACGTTGGCCGCATGTTCCGGCGACGCTTCCCCATCGGACGCCGCCACCGCAGCTTTTTCCACTCGCCGGCCGACGGTCACGCATGATTCCCTCGACAAGGCGCAAGTGCCGTCCGTCCGCGACGATTCGCCGCATGCCAAGGCGGTGCGGGCCGTGGAGTCCATGAGTGTCGAGGAACGGGTCGGGCAGCTGGTTATGGCACCATTGTTCGCTGGTTCCGATCCGTCATCGTTGTATGACCTCATTGCGAACAGGCATGTTGGTTCGGTTTTGATCATCGGCAACTGGACTTCGGGGATCGCCGGGGTCGCGGCCGCCACATCCACGCTGCAATCGTATGCTCCGGGCGACAACCAGCTGTTGATGTCCACCGATCAGGAGGGTGGTCTGGTCCAGCATCTCAAGGGGGCCGGGTTCGATACCATGCCTTCGGCCATCCAGCAGGGCGCAATGGATGTCAGCCAGTTGAGGCAATCAGCATCCGCATGGGGCACGCAGCTCAAGGCTGCGGGCATCAATGTCGATCTGGCGCCCGTCGTCGGCACGGTGACCGTGGACCGTTCGTCGAACGCCCCGATTGGCGCGCTGTACCGTGATTTCGGTCTTGATCCGGCCGGCAATGCGGACCATGCGAAGGCGTTCATACAGGGCATGTCCGATTCGGGGGTAGCAGCGCCATCAAACATTATCCGGGTTTGGGATCGGTGACCGGCAATACCGATTTCACCGCGAACGGCATCCTCGACACCACCACCACGTTGGATGGTCCGGAAATCAGCGCGTTCAACGGCACGTTGGAGGCAAGCCCTTCGATGGTGATGATGTCTTTGGCCACATATCAGGCGATCGATCCGAATAATCCGGCCGTGTTCTCATCAACGCTGGTCACCGGCTATCTGCGCGGGAAAATCGGCTTCCAAGGCGTCGTCACTTCCGATTCCCTGTCCGCAACGGCTTTGAGTGGCGTGCAGCCGAGTGATTTGGGTGTGCGGCTGGTCGAAGCCGGCGGCGATTTGGCATGTATCGGCGCCTCTTCCTACGTGCAGCCGGTGTTGGACGGATTGAACGCCAAAGCGGCCGGCGATGCGACGTTCGCGCGGAAGGTGCAGCAATCCGCCATTCGTGTGATGACGCTCAAATACGAGATGGGGCTCGCCAGGTAATCGCAATGCCAAGCACAGGCGGAAGCCGTCTTACGAGAAAACCAGCTGTACCAGCAGCATATAGACGGCGGTGCCGCCGGCGATCGACAGCAGCATGTTCCTTTTCCATATGTGCAGCAGGGCGATTGCGATAATCGCCAACAATTCGGGAATGCCGTGGCTGCCTGACGTCAGGTGCACTCCTTTGAGCGAGTACACGACAAGCAGGCCTGTCATGGCATACGGCAGGACGGTGCCCAGGTAGGTGATGAAACGCGGCGGTTCCTTCGATTCGGGGAACAGCAGGAACGGCAGGAAACGTGTCAGCATGGTGCCGAGCATCGCCATGATGATGGTGATGACGCCTTGCCACGTGGTCATGATCATCATGCGTTCGTCTCCTTGTCCGCGTTGTTCGTTTCGTTCTCCCCGTCCGTCTTGTCGATCTTCAGGTCGTCCAGGTATGGCCGCAGCAGAATGAACATGACGAGCATGGCGACCAGGGATGGGATCATGAAATTGTCGGCGCCGAACACCCCCAGACAGATCGCGGGCACCGCTATGCCGGTAAGCGCGGCCATGTGGCTTTTGCGTTTCGTGGTCAGCCATTGATCCACGAAAATGACGGCGAACATGGCGGTCATGATGAAGTCGAGACCGGAGGTGTTGAAGGTGATGCGTTCTCCGAGAAGGCCGCCAAGCGTGGCGCCGGCCACCCATGATGACTGGTTGAGCAGGCCGACGAAGAAGTAGAACCATCCGCGATCGACGTCGGCCGCAATGATGGTGCCGTTGTCGATGGCGAAGGTCTCGTCGCACAACGAGAAAATGAGATACGGCTTCTTGGCGCCCATGTTCTTGAACCGGCCGAGCATGGAGATGCCGTAGAACAGATGACGGGTACCGAGCATGACGGCCAGCATGAACGTGACGAACGGGTTGAACGCGGACACCAGCAGATTCACGGTGACGAATTCCATGGAACCGGTGAAGATGAACGCGCTCATGCACATGGGCCACAGGAACGAAAAGCCGCGCGTGCCCATCAGCACGCCGTACGACAACGCCAGAAGGAAAAAGCTGATGCAAACCGGCGACGTCCGCGGCAATGCCGTTCTGAACGCCTTGCCCATGACGGCGTTCCTGTTCTGCGTCCGCACCATTAAATATCAGCTTCTTCCGTCCGTTCCCATGCTTCTCTTCTCATGCCTTCTCTTGCCGCGCCCTGATATACCCCGACGCGCCACAACGACGGCCAACATACTATCGCCGACCCCGACAAACCATGCGCAACCGTATCGGCGCGTGGACATCGACGGATTACGTACAAAGCATGCGCGACGAGATTATCATGCTGCATACTGGAACGTAACGAAAAACCTTTGGACAAGGAGCATGAATGAAGACACTGGTACTGGTGTTCCACCCGCATCTGGAAAAATCGCAGGTCAACCGCAAGCTCATGGACGCGGCCAACGAGACCGGCGACGTGACCGTGGTGGACGAGTACGCCGCATATCCCGACTTCAAAATCAACGTCGAACATGAGCAGGAGCTCATCGAAACGCATGACCGCATCGTGCTGCAGTTCCCGTTCTACTGGTACAGCTCCCCCGCGCTGCTCAAGCAGTGGGAGGATGACGTGATCAAGGCCGGCTGGGCCTACGGCGGCGGGCGGGCGCTCGAAGGCAAGGAGTTCATGTTGGCCGTGTCCACCGGCTCTCCGGCGGACTCCTACACGCGTGAAGGCAGCCATGTGCGCACCATGGAGGAGCTGCTTTCCCCGTTCGAGACCACGTTCCGTCATACGCATGCCACATATCTGAAGCCGTTCCTCATCCAAGGCGTCGCCACGTCCACCGATGAGCAGATCGACGCCGCCGTGGCGAAGTATCCGGCAGCGCTGATCGGCTGATTCCTCTGCCTGTTTCGGCGCGCATTTCCCGATTTTCCGCAGGGAGCCGTGTTCGTTCCAGACGAACGTGGCTCCCTGTTTGACTTCAAGTACTTGAAGTTCCTATTCTCTTCCAACAGAGCATGAAGGAGCATACGGTGAATAACACTCCAGATACATTTACATCCGCTGCGGAGCAGGACATGTCCGAAACCCGCCAGGCGTTCCTCACCGGCGAGCGCGCGGAGTTCTTCGCGCATGACCGCCGGTACGTCGATACGATTTTCGACGATGGCGAATCGCCGTTGAAGCATGCCCATGACATCGAACTGAGGTCGAGCTCGTTCAAATGGAAGTATCCGCTGTGGTATTGCTCGGATATCGATGCGAAGGACTGCACGTGGTTTGAGATGGCACGTGCGGGCGTATGGTACACGGACCATATCAAGGTAGAGGATTCGACGATCGAGGCGCCGAAGAATTTCCGCCGCTGCCATGACGTGACGTTACGCAACGTGGATTTCGTCAACGCCGAGGAGACGTTGTGGGCCTGTTCCGGCGTGACGTTGGACAATGTGAGCGCGCATGGCGACTATCTGGCGATGAATTGCGCGGATGTGAAAGCCGACAACCTACGTTTGGTGGGCAATTATCCGTTCGATGGCGCAAGGAACGTGGAGATTTCCAATTCCCGTCTGATTTCGAAGGATTGTTTCTGGAACTGCGAGAACGTGACGGTGCGCGATTCGTTCATTTCCGGCGAGTATCTGGCGTGGAACTCGCGTAACGTGACGTTCGAGCATTGCACGATCGAAAGTCTGCAGGGCCTGTGCTACGTGGACCATCTGGTGTTGCGTGACTGCCGGCTCGTCAATACGACGCTCGCGTTCGAATATTCCTCCGTCGATGCCGACGTGCGCGGCACGATCGACAGCGTGTTCAATCCTTCGTCCGGCACGATTCGCGCCGACCATATCAACGAGCTGACGCTCGATCCGGCGAAAATCGATCCGACGGCCACGACGATCGTGACAGCCGACGCCGCATAACAGTAGGTAGGATTGGCGGTATGACTTACGATTTCGATACTCCGATCGACCGTTCCGGCACGTACTCGCTCAAATGGGAGGAGGCTGGCGACGCGCTGCCCATGTGGGTGGCGGATATGGATTTCCAGACCGCGCCCGTAATCCGCGAGGCGTTGCGTCGGCGCGTCGAGCATGGCGTTTTCGGCTATTCGATCGTGCCGCCAGAATGGAATCAGGCGTACGTGGATTGGTGGGGACGCCGTCATGGGCTTGCCATCGACCCGGACTCGCTGGTGTTCTGCACCGGTGTGGTGCCGGCGATCTCCAGCATGGTCAGGAAACTCACCACGCCGAACGAGAACGTCGTGATCATGACGCCGGTCTACAACATCTTCTTCAATTCGATTCTCAACAATGGCTGCCGTGTGCTTGAATCGCCGCTCGCCTATGACGGCGAAGGACATTACGAGATCGATTGGCTGATTTCGAAACGAAACTCGCGACCCGCAGACCACGCTGATGATTCTGTGCAACCCGCATAATCCGATCGACCGTATTTGGGATTGTGAGACTTTGGAACGTATCGGCGAACTGTGCTGGAAGCATCATGTGACGGTGGTCAGCGATGAGATTCACTGCGATCTGACCGATCCGGGTTTCGATTACGTGCCGTTCGCCTCGGTGGGTGAGCATTGCGCGATGAATTCGGTGACCTGCATGGCTCCGACCAAAACGTTCAACATCGCAGGACTGAATTCCGCGGCCGTGATGATTCCGAATCCGGTGTTGCGTCATAAGGTGTGGCGAGCTTTGAACACCGATGAGGTGGCGGAGCGAACGCCTTCGCCATGGACGCCACCCTGGCCGCGTT
>ENA-OQDF01000066-OQDF01000066.1-human-gut-metagenome-genome-assembly--contig:-NODE-66-length-32332-cov-2.279242_pt1 | contig 32332 bp, 47 predicted proteins | sample MGYA00242769_ERZ504597 | MGnify/ENA primary metagenome ERZ504597 (study PRJEB26092, sample SAMD00036305) | human gut metagenome | host: Homo sapiens | study: EMG produced TPA metagenomics assembly of...
ACACTTTTCAGTGTTCGCCACGTCTCTGTCGGACGCAAGATGTATTCTATCATCAAATCTTTTTGATTGTCAATACAAATTTTTACATTTTTTCGATCTTTTTCAAAAACACTTCAGCAACGTCCAGATCCTCCGGAGTCGTGATCTTAATATTCTGATAGGAGCCCTCTACAAGTCTTACTTGAACGCCACTTTCCTGTTCTACTACCATGGCATCATCCGTTATCGCAGTCATATCTTTTTTACGGATACTCTCGTGCGCTTTCTTTATTAAATCATAAGAAAATATCTGAGGAGTCTGAACTGTCCAGACTCTCTTTCGGTCTGGCGTTTCACTTACAAAATCAGCTTCATCTGCTACTTTTACTGTATCTTTAGAAGGCATACCAACAACACAGGCGCCTGTTTCCTGCACTCCAAACATTCCCCTTTCCAAAATCTCCTCGGTAATAAACGGTCTTGCCCCATCATGAATAAAGACATACTTACATTCTTCACACGCAAGAAGCCCCTTGTACACGGAATCATATCGTTCTTTTCCTCCGGCAATCACTGCTGAAACCTTTGTAAGCTGATAACGTTCCACAATTTCTCTTTTGCAGTAAGAGATCATGTCTTCTCCTGTCACTATGATAATATCATGAATCAAAGGACTCTCCTGAAAACATTTTAAAGAATAATATAAAACAGGATGTCCCTGAATTTCCAGGAACTGCTTTTGTATTTTGCTGTGCATACGCTTTCCCTGCCCTGCTGCCAGCACGATTGCGGTTGTTTTTTCTTTCATTTCAGTAACCTCCTGTTTTATTGTTCAAAAGATCTCTTTGCCCCTTGTTTTATTGTATATTCAACGCTCTCCAAGTTTCAGATTCGGTACTGCATTGAGATCCCAGCCATGCCGAGTACCTTTCATATATTCATAATATGCAGCGACTCCTATCATCGCAGCGTTGTCTGTGCAAAAAATCGGTGATGGACGATAGAAAGTATATCCCTTTCTGCGCATGCCTTTTCCATTGCAGCACGAAGTGTACCATTGGAAGCAACCCCTCCTGCAATAGCAATCTTAGTCATCTTGTAATCCCCTGCAGCAAGCATTGTATGTTCTACAAGAACATCTACCACCGCCTTCTGGAAAGATGCTGCCAGATCCGCTCTATTTACTTCTTCACCTTTCATTTGAGCCTGATTTATATAATTCAGGACAGCTGATTTTACTCCACTGAAACTAAAATCATACGGGCAATCTCCGATTTTTGCACGAGGAAATACAATTGCTTCCGGATTTCCCTCTTTGGAAGTTTGTCAATCTTCGGCCCGCCCGGATACCCCAGTCCAATCGCCCGAGCTACTTTGTCAAAAGCTTCTCCTGCAGCATCGTCACGTGTTCGTCCAAGTATCTCAAATTCTCCATAATCCTTCACAATAACCAGATGCGTATGACCGCCAGATACGATCAGACAAAGGAAGGGAGGTTCCAGATCTGGATGCTCAATATAGTTAGCAGATACATGTCCCTCTATATGATGCACGCCAACCAGTGGGAGTTTTTTCGCATATGCGATTGCTTTCGCCTCTGCAACCCCAACAAGAAGTGCACCAACCAGACCCGGTCCATAGGTTACACCAATGGCATCCAGGTCATCCAGTGTCACATCTGCTTCTTTTAACGCTTCTTCAATTACCTGATTTATTTTTTCAATATGTTTACGGGATGCAATTTCAGGCACAACACCCCCGTACAGCTTATGAAGTTCTATCTGTGATGATATTACATTGGAAAGAATCGTTCTTCCATTTTTTACTACTGAAGCTGCAGTTTCATCACAAGAACTCTCAATTGCCAAAATCAATGTATCTTTCATTTTCAGACTCCTCTAGTCTTCCTCAAAATTCAATTCTACACTTTTTCCATCTTTTCCCGGCCAGGCATTTGGAAAATGCCTCGTACCATATCCATATATTCCTCCGGGTGAATCAAAGACGGACTGTAATGTGTAAGCCACAGTTCCTTTACATTTGCATCTCGCGCCAGAGCTGCTGCCTCGCGGAAGGTCATGTGTTTATATCCCTTTGCTTTTTCAATCTTATCTTCTTCTCCATACATACCTTCGCAGATAAAAAGATCTGATTCTGCAGCATTTCGTAGAATTGATTCCGTAGGCCTGGTATCTGTTGTATAAGTAACTTTAATACCTTTTCGATCTGGTCCAAGAACCATATTCGGTGTATAAACTACGCCATCTACTTCTATCGTCTGCCCCTTTTGGAGCGGATTCCAGTATTTTAAAGGTATTGCCTGCTCTTTTGCCCGCTCCGGTGAGAATTTACCCTGTCTCAGGATCTCTATCGTGTATCCATAGCAGATTACATTGTGATTCACTCTGAAAGCCGTAATACGATATCCATTCAATTCCAGAACCTCCTGCGGCTTTGTAATCTCTATAAATCGAATTTCAAAAGGCAGTTCCGGTGCGATGACTCTAAGGGCATTTACAACCCGTTCCAATCCTTTCGGTCCTACCAACGTAAGTGGCTCTGTCCGATCCGCATTTCCCATAGTAAGAAGTAATCCCGGAAGTCCACTGATATGATCTCCATGATAATGAGTAAAGCAGATCACATCGATTGGTTTAAAACTCCAGCCTCTTTCTTTAACTGCAACCTGCGTACCTTCTCCGCAGTCGATCAGCAGACTGCTGCCGTTATATCTTGTCATCAGCGCAGTCAGCCATCGTCTCGGAAGGGGCATCATCCCTCCACTTCCAAGCAAACATAAATCCAACATATATTTTCACTCCTGCATTTTCGTCATTAAAACCGCATTTTCTGTAGGGTCCGTATAATAGTTTTTACGCAGACCATCTTCTTTAAAGCCAAGACGTTCATACAGTCTTCTGGCTGTCCCATTACCTTCCCGCACTTCAAGATGTACGATATGGATTCCAATCATCTCTGCCATCTTCAACATACTGTCTACAAGAAAATAACCAATTCCTTCTCTTTGTCTGTCCGGACTCACTGCCACGTTCAGAATATCGCCCTCATCAAGAACCGTCTGCATGCTACAGTAAGCCAGTATTTTCTTTTTTCTTCTATGACAAAAAACATTGTATTTCTTTGGTAAGAAAAGTAAAAAAACCTTCTTTAGTCCACGGATCTGAAAACAATCTGTTTTCTATTTCCACAACCTGTTCCAAATCCTCCACTGTCATTTCACGAAACGTCATGCGTTACCGTCAGCTTTTGCCGCCTCCCGTTCTGCACGCTCACGCTCTGCCTGGGATACTCGCAGATAGTCCGGTACATGTTCCATTGCAGTTTCTGTTTTTCCTTCACGATAATAAATAAGTCCCAGTGCAGCCACTGCTGCTGCACGCTGTTTGTTTACATGTGCCGGGGCAAAAGAATATGGAACCTCCATTTTCTCTGTGATCAGTTCACAAAATACCGGTACTCCATCTCCCAGAAAGGTCACAGGTTGTCCATATGCATTCAACTTTTTGATCATTTCTTCCACTGGCACAGCCATCTGTTCTTCTACTGTTTCCAGCCTATGATCCGTAAAACGATAGATACCTGTATACACCTGTTTACGTCTTGCATCCATGATCGGACAGATCAGTCCTGGCGTATCATACAGATTGTAAGCAAGTCCCTCTACTGTCGGAATTGCCACTAATGGTTTCTTTAATGCCAATCCAAGCCCTTTCGCTGTTGCAGAGCCTATACGAAGTCCGGTAAAAGATCCCGGGCCAGCCGCAACTGCAATCGCATCAATGCTTTCCAGATCAAGTTCGGTCATCTTTACGATCTCATCCAGCATTGGAAGTAATGTCTGTGAATGTGTTTTCTTGTAATTAATGGTATATTCTGCTACCAGAACATCATCTTCTACGACAGCTACGGATGCTACGATTCCGGAACTGTCAAGACCTAAAATTCTCATATTTTTTCTCCTATAAGCCATCTACAGTTATCTTTCTGTAATCAAATCCCTGTGTCAGGTCTTTTTCTATTGTAATAGAAATAACATTATCCGGAAGAATCTCTTCGATCAGCTCAGCCCATTCGATCAAACAGATGCCATTTCCAAAGAAATAATCATCATATCCGATTTCTTCCATCTCTTCGATATCTCCAATTCGGTACACATCAAAATGATAGAAAGGAAGACGCCCCTCTTCATACACCTGTACAATTGTAAATGTCGGGCTGCTTACCGGTTCTGTAATACCAAGTCCCGCTGCCACCCCCTGTGTAAAACCGTTTACCTACCCCAGATCTCCGGTCAGGGTATAAATCTGTCCAGGCTGGGCTGCTTTTCCTATTTTCTCACCCAGAGCATATGTTTCTTCAGGGCTTCTTGTCTCTGTTACCATCTGTTGAATCACCTTTTTCCTTGCAGAATTGTTCTTTGCATATTATAATAGAGCGCACAGAGAAAAACAATACTTTTTGCAAAAGGAGACTATGATTATGGCAAATACAAATCCGGTTGTAACTATCACTATGGAGAACGGTGATGTTATGAAAGCAGAACTGTATCCGGAAATCGCACCGAATACAGTAAATAATTTTATCAGTCTTGTCAAAAAAGGTTTCTACGACGGACTTATCTTTCATCGTGTCATCAATGGATTTATGATTCAGGGCGGATGCCCGGACGGAACCGGAATGGGTGGTCCAGGATATAGCATCAAAGGAGAATTTGCTCAAAATGGCATTGCAAATAATCTTGCTCATACCCCAGGAGTTCTTTCCATGGCAAGAGCCATGCATCCAAATTCCGGTGGAAGCCAGTTCTTCATTATGCACAAAGCTGCTCCACATCTGGACGGAAGCTATGCTGCATTTGGCAAAGTGATCGAAGGCATGGATGTTGTAAACAAAATTGCTGAAACCGAAACAGATTTCAGAGACAGACCGTTGGATGATCAGCAGATCAAATCTATGACTGTCGAAACCTTTGGTGTAGATTATCCAGAACCAGAGAAGTGCTGATTCAGCAAGCTCTTCAAGTAAATGAGGAGAAGCCTGATGGTGCGATATCTATCTTTTTCAGATAGAACCCGTTACCTTCCGGCTTCTTTTTTATTCCCATATTCTAATGATCAAATGTTATAACTTTTCCGTCGATCACTGCATAATACAGTTCCTGATCTTTTTCGATTCCGGCTCTTCCATTCGTTCCTTCTGTAATTGCCTTCCGTACGCTTCCTACATCCTGCACTGGAACCAGCAGTTTCATGACCACTTTGTCCGTATATTCACTATCCAGCACTGGAATGTTTCTTTCTCCTGCAATGTACTGTATCTTGCCGAGCCCTGTATAATCTGTCGTAATCTTAAGTGCGATTCCCTTTTGTTTAAGAATCACCTTGCTTGCAGCAAGGCCTTCCTGCACTGCTTTGGAATACGCTCTTACAAGTCCACCTGTTCCAAGCAGCACGCCTCCAAAATATCTTGTTACTACAACCGCCACATTATAAATATCTTCTCCAAGGATCACATCAAGCATTGGCCTTCCAGCAGTTCCGGAAGGTTCTCCATCATCACTGCATCTGGTAAATTCACGGTTCATCCCAATCGAATACACATAGCAATTGTGTCTTGCATCCCAGTATTTTTTTTTCATCTCTTCCAGAAAAGCCAACGCTTCTTCTTCACTTTCCACTGGATGAACTGTCGCGATGAAGCGTGATTTTTTTCAGTGATCTCGCCTTCTCCACCTTCATATACTGTTCTGTACTGTTCCAGCATAAGTACTCCTTCCTAAAACACAGGCTGCAACCGTCCAGGACGATCACAGCCTATATTCAGATACTATTCTTCTGTATAACCGGCATCTCCGCCGCCAGTATCGCCACCGGTATCTCCTCCACCAGTATCTCCGCCACCGGCATCTCCACCGCCGGTATCTCCGGCGTTATCTCCGGTATTATCTCCCGTATTATCTCCCGTATTACCACCGGTGTTATCTCCGGTATTATCTCCCGTATTATCACCCGTGTTATCTCCGGTATTGTCGCCCGTATTATCACCGGTATTATCACCATTCGGATTATTCGGATCCGGTGTCGGTTCTGGATTGTATATTTCTTCTTCCGTTGTGTATTCCTGCATACCGCTTTCGTCATCTCCGTAGAAATGCTGATCACAATAATCAGTCGGTATATCACCAATATCAAAGTATTCTGTAATAACCGGACAGCCAGCTCTTGGAAGAAGTCCCGTCTCTTCACAAACACTTATCTTGTCAACACTTGCAGGCATATCAAAATCTCTGTCCTCAAGGCCTTCATGAATTCGTGTCATTACTTTCTTCCAAAGGTTCTTATGGAAGTTTCGGGCGTCCTCCGGAAGTTTTTCATTATTGTCATATCCTGACCAAACTGCACATGTATAATATGGTGTATATCCTACAAACCAGAGGTCATTGTACGCATCTGTTGTACCTGTCTTTCCTGCAACTGTCATATTATCAAGCTGGCAGGCTGTACCTGTACCCTGTGTTACAACATCTTCCATAGCACTCGTCAACAGCCATGCTGTACTCTCTTTTATCACAGATCTTCCTGCAGAGTTCTTTTCAATCAGGACATTTCCATTATGATCCAGAATCTTTGTATAATAGATTGGTTCAATATAATTACCACTGTTGCAATCGCCGCATATGCTGCACAAAGCTCTACGTTCGTTACACCATGTGTCAGACCACCGAGTGCAAGTGGAAGGTTCGCATCTGTCCAGACCGTTCCATTGGCATCTCTGTCCGCTTCTGTTCCATGAGCCAGTGTTGTAAATCCAAAATTATCCAGATACTGCAGACCAAGCTGTGGAGTAACCTCTTCCAGACATTTTACTGCCACAACGTTAACGGAATTCTGAATTGCCTTTCGGATCGTCGTTGTTCCACCATAACTCTTGGAAGCATTATTGACCGGAGATCCATCCGGATAGTTGTAAGGTTCATCTTCAAACGTTGTTGCAAGTGTCATTCCCTTCTCATTGAGAGCTGGTGCATACGTGGAAAGAATCTTAAATGTAGAACCTGGCTGTCTGGTCGTATCTGTCGCTCGGTTCAGAGTCAGACTGGCTGTCTTTTCTCCACGACCACCAATAATGGCCTTAACATAACCAGTATGCTGATCAATAACACTCATTGAAGACTGCGGCTGTGGTGCAAAGCTTACACGCTCAGCTACAACTGTGCTGCCATCCGCAAGAATACTTGCTTTATAACGATCCACATATTCCTGTCCTTCTTCCTGTGAATCAAACAGAAGGTCAAATTCCGGATCCTCATTCTGAAAATAAAGTTTCAGCATTTCTTTACTGTAGTTTACTTCTTCACCCTGTGGATTCTTGACTGTCAGTGCATAATCCAGTGCATACTGTACATAATCCGGATAATTGGATGGATCTGCATATTCTTCATCGAGGATGCTCTGGATTCGTGCATCCTGTGTTGTATAAATACTCAATCCACCGCTGTACACAAGATTCTGTGCCTGTGTGCGGGTATAACCTTTAATATTCATCAGGTCATTGACCACCTGATCGATCAGTTCATCCTCGAAGTAAGAATAAACCGTATTTTCTGTTTCGGAGTTCAAAACCTGTGCTGCCTGAATACCCGAATATACGTCATCATTGATCACCTGATCATACTGTTCCTGTGTAATGTATCCCTGATCCAGCATATGGTCCAGAACTTCTTTACGTCTTTTGGCGTTTGCTTCTGGATGCTCAATTGGATTATACTGTGTCGGATTCTGTGTGATTCCTGCCAGAGTCGCACATTCTGAAAGATTCAGATCCCAGACATCTTTGTCAAAATATTTGTGTGCCGCTGCCTGAACGCCATAAGTGCCGGCTCCCAGGTTGATTGTATTCAGATAGTTTTCAAGAATTACATTTTTGTTATTGATGTTCTTCTCGACCTCAACAGCAAGATACTGTTCCTGGATCTTACGCGTAAAACGCTCCAGCCAGGTTGATTCCTGTGTCCAGTTCGTAAATACATTATTTTTAAGCAGCTGCTGTGTAATAGTACTGGCACCTTCTGAAAGGTCTCCAGATGTGATATTCTTTACAAACGCACGGAGAATACCTCTTACGTCAATTCCATTATGCTCATAAAAACGCTCATCTTCAATTGCCACGACTGCATGCTGAAGATCCAGCGGGATCTGGTCTATGGAACCGGAAGTCGGTTGGAACTTGGTGCTGTCAGTTTACGAAGCTGATTGCCGTCCCCGTCGTACAAAAAGTCGCATATCCCAGAGGTGATATATCAATATCATTCGCATCCGGTGCATTGTCTATTATTCCTCGAAAAGCCCCGATTCCTGTACATCCTATAACCACGCAAATTGTGATCAAAGCAACAAACAGGACTCTGATCAACGAAACATGCGCTCTTTTTCCCATCATGCAGTACGGGAAAGTCAAGCGAATTTCGCTTCTTTTGAGACTGATTTTTTCCGTAATTCATGGTTTTCCTCCTTAATAGTCCGTTTTATTATAACAAATAAGAATTCGTAAATAAAGCCCTAAATAAAAACTTCACATTTTTGACATTAAAAAAGAAGCTTCCCTTTTATAGAAAGCTTCTTCTATGTATTTATCTCTTATTTTACGATCTTTTATTCTCAGAATGTTATTCTTAAAGAACCATTTTAGCTGCGCCGCAGATCCCAGCGTCATTTCCAAGTGTTGCAAGAACAATCTGTGTATCTTTGCAGGATGGAAATGCATATTTCATATAATATTTCTGAATGCAGTCAATCAGTGGCTGTCCGGCCTTGGATACCCCTCCACCGATTACGATTGCTTCCGGATCAACAACTGCTGCAAAACCAGCAAGTGCTCCACCAAGAAGATCTCCTACATATTCCATGATACGCACTGCAAGTGCATCACCTTCCTTGAATGCATCAAGGACATCTTTTGCTGTGATGTTCTGGAGTCCGCGAAGAGTACTGTCTTCTTCAGATGCAGCAAGCATTCTTCCTGCCACACGTACGATTCCGGTAGCAGATGCATACTGTTCCAGACATCCATGATTGCCGCAGTTACATTTTTCTGCTTCGCCACGTACAACCAGCACATGGCCGATTTCACCACCGGCACCATGTGTTCCGGCAACGATTTTGCCATCTACAATGATTCCGCCACCCACACCTGTACCAAGTGTCACCATGATGACATTATCAGAGCCGGCAGCTGCACCTTTCCACGCTTCTCCCAGAGCAGCAACATTGGCATCATTTCCTGCACATGCTTTAAGTCCTGTCAGATCATGAAGGATCTGTGCTACCGGTGTAAATCCCCAGTAAAGATTTACCGCACATGCAGCTTCCCCTTTAGAATTGATCGGTCCCGGAATTCCGATTCCAACGCCTTCCACATCAGCTTTCTCAATACCTTTTTCTACCATTTTTCTTGAATAGCCTTTGCCACATCCGGAAGAATGTTTTCGCCTTTATTTTCTGTTCTTGTTGGAATCTCCCATTTGTCAACAAGATTACCGTCTGTCTGGAAAAGACCGCATTTTACGGTTGTCCCCCCTACATCAATCCCAAAACAATATGAACCCATTTTCATCCACCTTTCCCTGTTTGCCAGTCGTTTTTGTTTTTATAAAAAATATTTTATCAGCTTTCACGCTTACGTGCAATATTAGCCTGTACACGTTTGTACAGTTCTTCTGCCGCATTGTATCCCATCTTCTTCTGTCTGTGGTTGACAGCCGCTGATTCTACAATAACCGCCAGGTTACGTCCTGGTCTGATCGGCAGAGAATGGCAGACAATCTTGTTTCCAAGATACTCTGTATATTCTTCATGAAGTCCGAGACGATCGTATTCTTTATCGCGGTCCCACTCTTCAAGTTTGATGACAAGATCAACAGACTGCGTATCTTTAACACTTTCTACACCAAACAGTGTCTTGACATCAATAATACCGATGCCGCGAAGTTCGATAAAATGACGGGTAATATCCGGTGCCGAGCCTACCAGAGTGACATCACTGACTTTACGCAGCTCTACAACATCATCACTGACAAGACGATGTCCTCGTTTAATCAGCTCCAGTGCAGCTTCACTCTTACCAATACCGCTCTCTCCTGTGATCAGAATTCCTTCGCCATAAACATCTACAAGCACACCATGAATGGAAATACATGGAGCCAGCTGAACACCAAGCCAGCGGATAATCTCTGCCATCAGACTGGAAGTGGTTCTCTCTGTAACAAATGTCGCACATTGTATTTGATTGCCATATCGATCATATCCTGTGAGGGCTTGGTCATCGTACTGAAGATAACGCATGGAATCTTACTTGAAATAAAACGTTCATATTTCATCATTCTCTTTTCATCACTGAGCTGCATCAGATATGTGTACTCTACATAACCAATGATCTGAACACGTTCATTTGCAAAATGCTCCAGATAACCGGTCAGCTGCAGTGCCGGACGGTTGATTTCCGCCGTCATGATCCGCATCTCGGACAGATCAATTTCAGGAGTCAGATTTGTAAGGTTAAGCTCCTGTACCATCTTTGTCATCAATACACCTTTCATAATGTGTTCTCCTTTAATGTTTATTTATTCGGGTGAAAAATTCATACACCTGTTTTGCACTTCCTATATTCATTGACTCCGTCTCTGCAAGTTCTTCTACCGTTGCATCACGGATTCCTTCTATCGAACGGTAACGTCGCATCAGAGCTTTTCGTCTCCGTTCGCCGATTCCCGGAATATCATCCAGAACAGAATGAACCTGTTCTTTACTTCGAAGCGATCGATGATATTCTATTGCGAAACGGTGAGCCTCATCCTGTATTCTTGTGATCAGGCGAAATCCTTCACTGTTGGTGTCGATTGGTATTTCAATATTATCAAAATAAAGTCCTCTCGTTCGATGATGATCATCTTTTACCATACCACAGACCGGGATCCGTATTCCAAGTTTATCAAGAACACCCAGTGCTATATTTACCTGCCTCTTCCACCATCCATCAGAAGCAGATCCGGCATTCTGGAAAAGCTGTCAAATTCTCCGTTGCTTTCATGTGTAAACCGCCTTGTCAAAACCTCTTCCATACTGGCATAATCGTTCGGGCCCTGCACAGATTTAATGCGAAACTTACGGTAATCGCTGCGCTTTGGCTTTCCTTTCTCATAAACAACCATGGAACCTACGGACTCAAATCCACTGATATTAGAGATATCAAAAGCTTCCATTCGATTAAGACCTTTAAGCCCAAGCCAATCTTCCACTTCATGAACCGCTCCGATCGTTCTGCCTTCTTCCCTTCGAATACGCTCACGGTCCTTCTCCAGAACCATTCGCGCATTCTCCCATGCAAGTTCAACAAGCTTTTCCTTGGTTCCTTTTTTGGGCACAACAATACGAACTTCTGTTTTCTTCTGGATGTCAGCCATTCCTCAATAACATCCGCATCTTCTATCTCTGTCTGCAGTGTAATCTCTCCCGGAATAAATGGTGTACCGGCATAAAACTGCTTTACAAAACTGGACAATACTTGTGACCGGGTATCTCCTCTGGCCACTCTCAGATAAAAATGATCCCTTCCAATCAGCTTGCCATCACGCATAAAAACACCTGAACAACTGCATCCTGTTCTCGCAGATCAAGGCTTTCATCCATATCACACGCTATGATATCTCTGTCTTCTTCTCCATATGCTGTAATCTTCTGCCGCTCGCCGATCTTCTGGATACTTCGTATCAGATCTCGAGCTTCTGCAGCATCCTCAAAGCGCATTTCTTCAGATGCTTTCTGCATTTTTTCAGTGAGTTGATCGATCGTTTCCTGAAAATCTCCGTTTAGAAAACGAATGACCTTCTGGATATTTTCTTTATAGCACGCTGATCCGCATGGCCGGTACACGGGCCCATGCACTGTTTCATGTGATAATACAGGCATGGACGGTCCTTTCCACAGTCTCTCGGAAGGTTCCGATTACAAGAACGTACCTGATACAATTTACGTACCAGTCTATGACATCTTTACAGCGCCACCACTGGTATATGGACCAAAATAACGGTTCTTGTCTTTTTTCATTCTTCTGGCGAACAATACCCTTGGATAAGCTCCTGAACAGTCACCTTAATAAACGGGTAACTCTTGTCATCTTTCAGCATGGTATTGTATTTCGGTCGATGTTCCTTGATCAGATTGCTTTCAAGGACCAGGGCCTCCAGTTCAGAATCTGTAATGATATATTCAAATCTGGCTATGTGGGTGACCATCTGCTCAATCTTGGCACCTTTGTTACGGCTACTCTGAAAATACTGCCGCACACGGTTTTTAAGGCTGATCGCTTTTCCTACATAAATGATCTCATCCCCGTTCATCGTGCATCAGATAGACACCCGGTTTCGCGGGAAGTTTTTTTAGTTCTTCTTCAATCTGAAACATATTACTCCTCAGAATCAGATTCGTCGTTGTCTGTTTCAGTCACATCAACAGCAGAAATTTCATGTACAGGTTCTGCCGGTGTTTCTTCCGCTGTCAACCCTTCTGTATTTTCCACTGCTGTCCTGTCGGCAGTCGTCTGTACTTCATCCGGAAGGTCATCCAGATTCTCCGGAATCTCCAGTCCTTTCTCAACCGCACGGAAGATCTTCATAAATTCCTTACCAGTGATCGTCTCTCTGCTGATGAGATATCCGGCAATCTTATCCAGTGCCTCTCTGTGCTCATTCAGAAGTCTCTTGGCTTCTTCATAAGAATAATGCAGAAGCTGCATAACCTCATGATCAATCTCTGTTGCAGTATCATCACCACAGTTCAGCACCGCACGTCCTGACAAATACTGATTTTCCTGAGATGCCAGTCCCATCAGTCCAAATTTCTGAGACATACCATACTGTGTGATCATTGCCCGTGCGACTTTAGTTGCCTGTTCAATATCATTGGCAGCACCGGTAGTGACCGTATCAAACACAATTTCTTCTGCTGCACGTCCGCCCAGATATCCGACCAGCATTGCTTCCAGTTCTTTCTGGGTATTAAGATATTTTTCTTCCTCAGGTACCTGCATAACATAACCAAGTGCTCCCATAGTTCTCGGCACGATCGTTATTTTCTGCACAGGTTCTGCATCTTTCTGTAATGCATTGACAAGCGCATGGCCAACTTCATGATAGGAAACTATTTTTCTTTCCTGCGGGCTTAAGATACGATCTTTCTTCTCTTTACCAACAAGTACAACTTCAACAGATTCCTGAAGATCTTTCTGCGAAACAGCTCTGCGGCCATTTTTGACAGCAAGGATTGCAGCTTCATTGATCATATTGGCAAGATCCGATCCCACAGCCCCTGATGTAGCAAGCGCAATTGCTTCCAGATTGACCGTTTCATCCAGCATGACGTTTTTGGCATGGACTTTGAGAATTTCCACACGTCCTTTCAGATCCGGGCGATCAACAATGATACGTCTGTCAAAACGGCCAGGACGCAGAAGTGCCGGATCCAGTACTTCTGGACGATTGGTTGCCGCGAGGATCAGAAGCCCTTTTGAAGTATCAAATCCATCCATTTCCGCAAGCAGCTGATTCAGTGTCTGCTCACGTTCATCATTGCCTCCACCGTAACGTGAATCACGGCTTTACCGATTGCATCGATTTCATCGATAAATACGATACATGGTGCATTTTTCTTCGCTTCTTCAAACAGGTCCCTTACTCGGGATGCACCTACACCAACAAACATCTCTACAAATCTGAACCAGAAAGTGAAAAGAACGGTACATTCGCCTCGCCTGCTACTGCCTTGGCAAGAAGTGTCTTACCTGTTCCCGGAGGTCCTACAAGAAGCGCTCCTTCGGAAGTTTGCACCAATTGCAGTGTATTTCCCCGGATTATGCAGAAAATCCACAACTTCCTGCAAAGATTCTTTTGCTTCTTCCTGTCCTGCAACATCTTTAAATGTCACTCCGGTTTCTTTTTGAACATAAGCTTTTGCCCTGCTCTTACCAACACCCATGATGCCGTTTCCACCTTTGTTCATCCGCCGCATAAAAAACATCAGCATAAAAAACAGAACTACTGTCGGCAGTAGAACACTGATCATGGTCGAAACAAATTCTCCCATAGCATCCGGCTGCTCATAATGGAATACGATATCCGTTCCCTCCAGACGTTTTGTAAGGGCGTCTGCATCCTCCATCTGGTTTACTTTATAACTTACCTTCTGGTAGTAGGATTTCTGGATCTTAGGTACAACAGTCAGCACACCTGACTGAAGAGTAACTTCTTTTACCTGATCCTTCTCTACCATTTCGATAAATTTATCATATGTGATCTCACTGGACTTGTCGCTCATCATATCTGTTACAAAGCTCAGGCATACCAGTGAAATCAGCAGACAAATCAAAAAAGCCAGAACAGACTGGCGGTTTTTATTCGGTCCCTGATTGCCAGGATTGTTTCGATTCGGACGGTTTCGATCCGGCCGATTGTCCATCTGATTGTTCATTCTTGTCCTCCTCTTGTTATCTTCTTTATTATAAAGATATTTCCTGTATAAATCAACTGAAAAACTGTGATTGTTTGCAGTACATTACTTGCCTGTGAACAGTAAGTGTAGTATACTATCAACGTAATAGCCGGAAGTTTGTTCCGGCTAAATGTGATGGGAAAGGAAAACGATAAATGAAAATTGGATTTGATAATGACAAGTATCTGACCATGCAGTCCGAGCATATTCGTGACCGCATCAGCAAATTTGACAACAAACTTTATCTGGAATTCGGTGGAAAACTTTTTGATGATTATCATGCTTCCCGTGTTCTTCCAGGCTTCGAACCTGACAGTAAGCTACGTATGCTCATGCAGCTGAGCGATCAGGCAGAGATCGTTATCGTTATCAGTGCTGCAGATATTGACAAAAACAAAATGCGAGGAGACCTTGGTATTACTTACGATGAAGATGTTCTGCGTCTGATCGATGCCTTTACAGAACGTGGTCTCTATGTAGCAGTGTATGCATTACACGTTATGCCGGTCAGGAAAGTGCTGATCATTCAAGAAACGTCTTGAAAAGCTCGGCATCAAAGTATATTTCCACTACAGTATTCCCGGATATCCAAGCAATATCCCTCTTATCGTAAGTGATGAAGGATATGGAAAGAACGAATATATCGAGACCACAAGACCGCTGGTAGTTATCACTGCGCCAGGACCGGGAAGCGGAAAAATGGCGACCTGTCTTTCCCAGCTGTATCACGAATACAAACGCGGAGTAGCTGCCGGTTATGCCAAATTTGAAACATTCCCAATCTGGAACATTCCGCTGAAACATCCGGTCAATCTAGCATACGAAGCAGCAACTGCTGACCTGAATGATGTCAATATGATCGACCCGTTCCATCTGGAAGCTTACGGTGAAACAACGGTCAACTATAACCGTGATGTGGAGATTTTCCCGGTTCTCCAGGCAATGTTCGAAAAGATCATGGGCGAGTGCCCTTACAAATCACCTACTGACATGGGTGTAAATATGGCCGGAAACTGTATCGTAGATGATGAAGCCTGCTGTGAAGCATCACGCCAGGAGATTATCCGCCGCTACTATAAGAGCTGTGCAGCGCTTCTCACCGGTACAGGTACAGAAGAAGAAATCCGTAAGATCGAACTGCTTCTGAAACAGGCTCATGCCTCTCTGGAAGACCGTAAGTTGTTCCGGCAAGCCTTCAGAAAGAAAAAGAAACCGAAGGTCCTGCTGCCGCTCTGGAGCTGACTGACGGACGTATGATCTTCGGCAAAACTTCTGAACTGCTCGGTGCCTCCTCTGCCCTTCTTCTGAATGCATTGAAAGAGCTGGCTGGTATTCCTCATGAGAACCATGTAATCTCACCAGAAGCAATACGACCGATTCAGGAATTAAAGACGCAGTATCTCGGAAGCAAAAACCCACGTCTTCATACTGACGAGACACTGATCGCACTTTCCGTCAGCGCAGCAAATAATCCGGAAGCACGCAAGGCACTGGAACAGTTACCATCTCTTCGTGGCTGCCAGGCGCATACCTCTGTCATGCTGTCTTCTGTTGATATCTGGGAGTTCCGCAAACTTGGCATTGAACTGACCTGCGAGCCAAAATTTGAAAAAGAAAAAATATATCATTAATTCAATCAACTTTCATCAGATTCCAAAAAATCCCCGGTACCGTAATGGTATCGGGGATCTTTATATATATGCTTCTGAGATTTAGTCTTCGTATCCGTTCGGATTCTTCTGCTGGAAATTCCAGGAATCTGCACACATATCTTTGATATCGTACTCTGCTTCCCAGCCAAGTTCTTTCTTTGCTTTGGTCGCATCAGAATAACATGTCGCAACATCACCTGCACGACGTGGTTTGATAGAGTAAGGAATTTTGATTCCTGTCGCAGCTTCAAAATTCTTAACGATGTCAAGGACGCTGTATCCTTTGCCTGTTCCCAGATTATAAATGCTGAGTCCGGAATTATCTTCCAGTTTCTTAACTGCTTTTACATGTCCCTTTGCAAGGTCAACTACATGAATGTAATCTCTCACTCCGGTTCCATCCGGTGTATCATAATCATTACCAAATACTCCAAGCTCTTTCAGCTTACCAACTGCAACCTGTGTGATATATGGCATCAGGTTGTTCGGAATACCGTTCGGATTCTCACCGATAAGACCACTCTTATGAGCACCGATCGGATTGAAGTAACGAAGAAGTACTACATTCCATTCCGGATCTGCTTTCTGGATATCTGTAAGAATCTGTTCCAGCATGGATTTGGTCCAGCCATAAGGATTGGTACACTGTCCTTTCGGGCATTCTTCTGTGATCGGAATGATTGCCGGATCGCCATATACAGTTGCCGAAGAGGAGAAAATAAATATTTTTGACACCGTGTTTTCTCATCACATCTACAAGAGTAAGTGTACCAGCAATATTATTCTCATAATATTCCCAAGGTTTTACAACAGACTCTCCGACTGCTTTCAATCCAGCAAAATGTATACAGGAATCAATGTCTTCCTTTTCAAAAACTTCATTCAGTCCTTCACGATCAAGAATATCTTTTTTATAAAACTTCACCGGCTTACCTGTGATCTTTTCTACTCGTTCCAGGCTTTTTTCACTGGAGTTGCTTAAATTATCCAGAACAACCACATCATATCCTGCATTCTGCAGCTCTACCACTGTGTGACTTCCAATAAAACCTGCTCCACCTGTTACTAAAATTGCCATGATTTATCTCCTCCTGACGTTTGCTTTAGTTCTGCTTTATTTCGATGTCATTGTATCACCATTCTTTTTTTTTCACAATATATTCCAGAAGTATCCCTCAGATTTTACTAAAACTCCCTCAGATTTTACTATTACCAGAATATTTGTGAGGATTTTATTTATCCCATATACCCGAACTTCTGCATTCTTGTGTTTGTGCAATCTGGCATTCCATATTTTTATGCAATATATATCATTTTTTTTGTGATTTCGGGCCTTTTTTTATACATTTTTATTGACACTGTCTGGTATAAACGATATAATCAACCTAAATTCTTCGTGCTAACCACGAAACCAAACTGACGATTCTGTCAGTTTCACCAAACAAAAGGGAGGACTTATCTATGAAACGAAAAATCGCATTAGCTATGGTACTGGCAATGACCGCATCAATGGCTCAGCCTGTTCTTGCAGCAGACAGTAAAACTACTCTGGATGTTATCATCAGTCAGTATGGTACTCAGACTCAGACTGGTGGACTCAGTTTGAGAAAGATTTTGAAGCAGAGAATCCTGATATCGATCTGAATGTGGAAATTGTTTCCTGGAATGATCTTTATACAAAAGTAAATACACTTGTTGCAAACAACAATGCACCTGATATTCTGAACATCGATGTTCTTGCAGATTATGTGGCTGATGATCTGCTGATGCCTGCTACAGAATATGCTTCTGAAGATCTCCAGGCAAAATTCTTCCCGGCATTCTGGGAAGCAAGCACAATCGATGATACTGTATACGCATTACCGATCCTGGCATCCTGCCGTGCTCTCTTCTATAATAAAGATATCCTTGATGAAGCAGGCGCTACCGTTCCTACTACATGGGCTGAAGTTCAGGAAACAGCACAGAAGATCAAAGATAAATTCGGTGATGACGTTTATCCATGGGGTATTGATATGACAACTGACGAGGTCAGGCTGCATTCTCCTATTATACATGGAATAACGGTGGTGGATTTGTAGACGAAAACGGTGACTGGGCTCTAAACAGTGACAAGAACGTTGAAGCTCTTAACTTTGCAATCGGTCTTGTAAACGATGGATATACAAACTCTGACCCGGCCAACGAAACACGTTATGATCTTCAGGATATGTTCGGTGCAGGAAAGTTGCTATGATGATCGGACCGAACAACATTCCTACTTATCTTTCTGATGGCGGATATGATATCAACTACGATGTAACTACTATCCCGGCTAACGAAGGATGTGACTCTGTTGCAATGGGTGTTTGCGACCGTCTCGAGGTATTCAAAGATGACTCCGCTGAAGATCAGGAAGCTCGTACAGCTGCCATCAGTAAATTCTTCGACTTCTTCTATGATGACGAACGTTACGCTGATTACATGGTATTCGAGGGATTCCTTCCTACTACTCAGACAGCAGCAGACCTTCTTGCAAAAGATGATGATACTTTCGCATCCTGGATCGATATCCTGCAGAGCTGCAACTTCTACCCGGCAACTAAGACCGAATGGGCAGATGTTAAACAGGCGTAATCGAAGTTGAACAGAACGCACTTCTCGGTGATGACGTTCAGACACTTCTGGATGACCTTCAGGCTGATATTGCCGGCTGATCATCTTCCAATTAAATGTAACTTTACCGGGAGCCGGAACATTAGTGACCGCTCCCGCTTCTTTTGAAAATTTCTGTTAAAAACTTCTCAGAAAATTTTTAACAAAATGATTTGGTGGTGTTATTATGAAAAAAAAGAAAACTCTGGCTGCTCTGGAGCCCTATCTGTGGTTGCTCCCAAGCATCCTTCTTATGACAATCTTCATACTCTTTCCAATCTTTGAAGTATTTCGTACTTCAATGAGCGAAGTGAGTAAGGCCGGACTTGTAAAAGGCTTCTGTGGATTTGACAACTTTGCAAAAGTCCTCAGAGGTTCTACCTTTAAACTGGTTCTCAAAAATACACTTGTATGGACCATTGCCGTTGTTGTGATCTCTACTGTGTTTGGTTTTATCCTGGCACTTGTACTGAACAACAAGTTCCGTTTCCGTAAAGCCGTTCGTGCAATTATTGTATTCCCATGGGCTACTTCCCTGATCATTCAGGCAGGTGTCTGGAAATTCATCATTGATAAAGATTACGGTGCACTGAATACACTTTTAATGAAAATCGGTCTGATCTCCAGCCCGGTAAACTGGACTCCTACCCCTGGTGCATATTTTGCATGGGAAATTTTTGTAGGTATCTTTGTTACCGTGCCATTCGTTACCTTCTGTGTACTTTCCGGTCTGCAGAGCATTGATAACTCTTATTATGAAGCTGCAACTGTTGATGGAGCAAATTACTGGCAAAAACTGTTTAAGATCACACTTCCGCTGGTAAAATCTTCTCTGACTGTAAGTACTGTGTTGAATATTATTTATGTATTCAACTCCTTCCCAATTATCTGGACCATTACCAAGGGTGATCCGGCAAGCCGTACCGATACCCTTGTTACATACCTTTATAAACTAGCCTTCTACAAAGGCAAATCCGGTGAAGCAGCTGCAGTCTCTGTGATTGGTTTCCTGATTCTGTGTATCTGTGCTTCTGTTTATATGGTACTTTCACTGAGAAAGGAGGATGAAGACTAATGAAAAAACACGTGACACCAAAAGCATACTCCTTCGAGTTCTTCTTTATCTTTTTGTAATTCTGGTGGTATTGGTTACATTGTATCCATACTTTGTTATGTTCACAACAGCAGCCAAAAGCCGTGCAGAAATTTATTCCACCGATGGAACGCTCCTGCCAATCCACTGGTTGTGGCAAAATTTCAAAGACATCTGGACTCTGGCTCCACTTTCGAGATACTTTATCAATTCACTGATCGTTGCAGGTGGTTCCACTCTGATCGCGATCGTATGTGGTATCCCGGCAGCCTATGCACTTGCACGAATGAAATTCAAAGGTAAAAAAATCTTCCTGGGAATTGTCATTATTTCTCAGATGTTTGCACCGGTTGTCCTTCTGGTAGGTATCTACAAAATCATGTCCACTTTTGGCATGACAGACAGTCTCGTAGGGCTGGTATTTATCAATGCAGCATTTAACCAGGCATTTGCAATCTGGCTGCTGCGCGGTACCTTTATCTCCATTTCTCCTGAAATGGAACAGGCAGCTACCGTAGACGGCTGTGGAAAGGTTTCTGCCCTGATCCGTATCCTTCTTCCTGTAGCAGCACCTGGTATCGTTACTGCCCTGATTTTCGTATTCATCAACGCCTGGAACGAATATACCGTTGCTCTGACATTGATTTCTACAGATGTCCTGAAACCTCTGACAGTCGGTATTACAATCTTCAATGGCTACAATATGGTGGAATGGCAGTATCTGTTTGCATCCTCTCTGTTTGCAACAGTGCCAGTTATTATTCTTTTTGTCGCAATCGAGAAACACCTTGTCGGCGGTCTTACTTCCGGTGGTGTCAAAGGCTGATATGCACACTAAAAAAGCTTCGGAGCTGTTCACAAAGTTCCGAAGCTTTTTTATTTGATCATATTTAATATTATTTATATTTCTGAATGATTGCATTCATCTGCGGCAGTTTTTCCTGCATATCTTTAACAAGAGTAAGCTGTGTCCTGCAGCGGTCAAGGTTGTGCCCCTCACGATGAATATGGAAATAATGATCACCCTCCAGATGATCAGTCAGGAAACGGATCCCATTCTCAAATGTCATAAGGATCGCCCCCATCGGCAGCATGTCGATTTCTAAATCGGTCAGTGCTCCTCCACATCCTTCAATAAATCCCCTCGCATATACATCAAAAAGATGAAGATCACAGGATACCTTTGAAAGATCCTGCTCATCTTCCAGCGCAGTACTTGCTCCAAAACGAATAGAATCGCCAAAATCATTTGCAGTAAGGCCAGGCATAACCGTATCCAGATCGATGACACAGATTGCCTTTCCTGTCTCATCGTCAATCATGATATTGTTCAGTTTCGTATCATTATGTGTAACTCGAAGAGGAAGTCTTCCATCCAGCTGCAGATCATACAGTGCATGTGTCAGTTCTTCTCTTTCGAGAATAAAATCAATTTCTTTCTGAACAGAAGCAGCTCTTCCACAGATATCCTCTGCAACTGCTTTCTTAAATTTCTCCAGACGATCCGGTGTATTATGAAAATCCTTGATTGTCTCATGCAGAGTTTCTGCCGGATAATCCGCAAGAAGTCTCTGGAAATGTCCAAAAGCCACTGCACTCTGATAAAAATCATTATCATCCTTTACTGCATCATAGCAGGTCGCACCTTCTATAAAGAGATATACTCTCCAGTATTCTCCTGTAGAATCTACAAAATACGGAAGGCCATCATTACTTTTTACCAAAGTAAGCGTCTCTCTCTCCGGATCTCCGCCATTCTCGATGATCTTTTTACGAAGCCAGGCAGTAACGCCGCTGACATTCTCCATCAGTCTACCGGTTTCTTAAAAATACTCTTACTCATTCTCTGCAGAATATAACGTTTTGTTCCCTGTGGTGTCTCGTAGGTCAGTCTGTATGTATCATTAATATGTCCACTTCCATATCGGATACATTCTTTCAGTTCACCCGGCAGTTTAAATCCATCAATTGCTTCGTGCACTTTATTACTGGTCTCCACTTATGCTTCCTCCCACAGTTTCTGCGGATACAGACCCTGATCTTTCAGATTCTGGATTGCAGTCATTACCATTGGTTTATCTTCTTTGTAAGTAACTCCATACCATTTATCTTCGGATTTTAGCACCTTGACAGTAGCTTTCTTTTCCTGAAGAAGTTCATCCACAACAAACGGAAGGAAGTATTCACCTTTCATCGGGTTATTCTTGATCGCATCATCCAGGAATGCTGTGAAACGCTCTTTTAATTCCTTAAGGATGCTGTTCGAAAATCCCCACATATTCATGGAAACAATACTGCCTTCCGGAAGCATTGTCCAAGATTTCCCATCGTCTTCTGTATATGCCGTACCTCCATCATGTTTCTCGATATGAGTACGCTCATTGATCTTGATCAGATGACCTTCCTCATCTGTCACGCATACCCCTCTGGCAACATGACCATTCTCTGTCAGAGTATTTTCCAGACGATATCCAACCATCATATAATGGTAAACATCTTCTTTTTCCTGCTCAGAGGTCAGGAAATCATATGCCATCTTAAATGCATGTACTCCATAATAGTCATCTGCATTGATAACAGCAAATGGTCCGTCAATCTCATCAATACAGCTTAAGACGGCATGACCGGTTCCCCATGGTTTTACTCGGCCTTCCGGAACAGTATAGCCTTCCGGAAGATTATCAAGTTCCTGGAACACATATGCAACTTCGATCTGCTTACTCAGACGGTCTCCGATTGCTTCACGGAATGCCTGTTCATTTTCTTTCTTTATGATAAATACAACTTTTTCAAATCCGGCTCTCACTGCATCATAAATAGAAAATCCATAATAATATGACCTTCTTTATCGATCGGATCGATCTGTTTCAGTCCACCGTAACGGCTTCCCATTCCCGCAGCCATAACTACTAAAACTGGTTTCTTCATCAATTTTCCCTCCTGTTTCTTCATACTCTTTTAAATCGTACAACAGAATTTCAGATATGACAACAAATAATTTTATTTCCCATACCATATTACCTTTTTTCATTTTTAGTATTTGCACAAAAATTATATTTTTGCACATTATCAATAATGATTTGACTATTTATCACAAATTCATTAGTATAATATTTACAAACAATATTATAAATGACGAATATCATCTGACCAAGGAGGTTATCCCGTGGCATATCAGAGCATTCAACTGGATCAGGAACTATTTGTATCAGATATTTATACAATTCATTACTACGAATACAGAAATGATTTTCATTTCGATGGTGAACGTCATGATTTCTGGGAATTTCAATGTGTAGATAAAGGTGCTGCCGAAGTTATCACAGACAATGGTACCTATACTCTCACACGCAGTCAGGTCATCTTTCATCGTCCAAATGAATTTCATACTTTGAAAGCAAATGGCAGAACTGCACCAAATATCATTGTAATCTCTTTTGCGTGCAATTCCCCATGTATGAAATTTTTCGAAAATAAAATACTCGAATTTTCCGATACCGAACGAAGTATTCTGGGACGCATTATTGCGGAAGCAAGAAACTGTTTTGCTTCTCCCCTGGATAATCCATATCTTGAAAAAATGATCAAAAAAAGTACTGTCCCTTTTGGTTCTCAGAAGCTTCTGACGCTGTATCTCGAAGAACTTCTGATCCATATGATCCGCAGATACACTATCGCACATTATTCTGCTTCCGCAGGGATTTATGATTCCTGTCAGACAAGCTCTGAAACCTGCCGGAATATCATCCACTATCTCGGAGAACATGTGCGGCAGTCTCTGACGATTGAAGATATCTCCAAGGACAATATGATTGGACGTTCTCAGCTTCAAAAGCTTTTCCGTGAAGAATATCAGTGCGGAGTTATCGAATTCTTTTCCCGTATGAAGATTGACTTTGCCAAACAGCTGATTCGTGAAAATGATATGAATTTACACAGATATCTGATTTTCTGGGATATTCTTCCATCCATTATTTTTCCAGACAGTTCAAAAAGCTGTCCGGCATGACACCAACAGAATACGCCACATCCATCAAGGCATTATCTGAACGTCCACAATCTCAATCTTAAACATGACGAATACAAAAATATATATAATAAATGCACATGTCCACTAAACGGACAAGAAGGAGGAAACATGCAAATCTGCAAAGTAAAAAATTATCAGGAACTCAGCCGAAAGGCGGCCAATCTGATTGCGGCACAGATAATCCTGAAACCGGACAGTGTTCTTGGTCTTGCTACAGGTTCATCTCCTGTTGGGACTTATGAGCATCTGGTAGAAATGTACGAAAACGGTGACCTGGATTTTTCTCAGGTAACGACTGTCAATCTCGATGAATATAAAGGACTGGCTGGTTCTGATGAACAGAGCTACCGCTATTTTATGAATACCCATCTGTTCCACAAAATAAATATCAACCATGCAAATACATACGTTCCGAACGGCACAGAACCAGATGCTGAAAAAGCATGCCAGGCATATAACGAACTACTTCACAAGATCGGTCCAGCTGATATCCAGATCCTCGGGCTTGGTCACGATGGACATATTGGTTTTAATGAACCATCCGACCATTTTGAAAACGAGACTCACTGCGTAGATTTGACTGAAACCACGATTCAGGCCAACAAACGATTCTTTGACAGCGAAAAGGATGTTCCAAAACAGGCATATACCATGGGAATCGGAACGATCATGCGGTGCCGGAAGATTCTTGTAGTTGTCAGCGGTAAAGATAAAGCTGAAATTCTGAAACAGGTCATTCAAGGCCCAGTCACTCCAGAAGTTCCAGGATCGATCTTACAGTTCCACCCGGACTGCACGATCATTGCTGATGAAGCAGCCCTTTCTGAAATGGCAGTTTAATCACAAAAGGAGCCAGTGTTCTTTTTTCAGAACACCAGCTCCATTTTTGTACCCTTGCCAGGCTCACTTTTCAGTTTTATCTCTGCATTATGAAGGATTGCTCCATGTTTTACAATAGAAAGTCCAAGGCCTGTTCCACCGGTCGCACGGGAATGACTTTTATCAACCCGGTAAAAACGTTCAAAAATTCTCTTCTGTTCATTTTCCGGAATACCAATTCCATTATCTTCTACGCGATAAAACGCATGTCCATTAATCGTTCCCGTAAAAATATTTACTGTACCATTCTGATTCGTATAACGAATCGCATTATCAGCAATATTATACAGCATCTCATAAATCACATGCCGTACTCCCTGTACCGTTACCGAATTTCCCTCAAGTGATACATTTATATTTTTTTTTCGAAGCCGCACTGTCCAGATGCAAAACAATGTCCTCTGCCAGTTCATACAGATCTACCGGTTCAAACGGAAGGTCACTGTTTTTTTCATCCAGTCTGGAAAGCTGAATGATATCTGCGACCAGCGCACTCAGACGACTTGCTTCATGATAAATCCTGCCTGAAAATTCCGGCACCTTTTCATCAGGAACCATCCCATTCATCATAAGTTCTGCATATCCGGAGATTGACATAAGTGGTGTCTTGAGCTCATGCGAAACATTTGCCGAAAATTCTCTGCGCACTGCTTCTGCCTCTTTCAGTTCTTCCATCTGTTTGGCAATCTGTTTATTCTGCTGATCCACCCTTCCAAGAAGCGGACGTAATTCTTCATATGCCACATCCTTGAGCGGCTCTTCCAGATTCAGTGTATTAATTGGCTCGATCAGATCTTTTGTCTGTTTGCGGACCAGAATAATGTCACTGCAAAAATCAGAATCAGCAGTCCTCCAAGCAATACCGAACTCGATAACATCGTATAAAACACACTGTCCGTTGTTCTTCCAACACGCAGGATATCTCCATCAGCCAGTTTTACCGCACAATAGAAATTCTGTTTGGACAATGTTTCCGAGTATCTCAGTGATTCTGCATATCCATTCTTTTCTGCCTGAATAAATTCCGGACGATTACTGTGATTTTCAAGTTCTGCAGAATTCTCCAGCGAATCAAACAGGACATTTCCCTTGGGATCAAGTAGAGTAATTCGGGCTGAAGTAGCCTTTCCAAGTGCATCATCCAGATAGGAATTACCCATCTTTTCTACACCATCCTGCACATATTTCATGCTGTCCCGGACACTTTCCTTCAGATCTTCATTGTATTTTCCATACATGACCAGTCCTGCTGCAAGAAATGTCAGAAGTACAGAAACAACTACCAGTATACATGTATGATTCAGTATTTTTTTTCTCATATCATGCTCCTATCCGATAGCCGACACCACGCACCGTCTCTATCAAGTTGCCTGCTTCTCCCAGTTTCTGACGAAGCGTACGGACATGCACATCCACCGTTCTTGTTTCTCCGTCAAAATCATATCCCCATACATGACAGAGAATCTGATTTCTGGTCATGACCAGACCTTTGTTTTCCATCAAGTACTGAAGAAGTTCAAATTCTTTTCTGGTCAGTTCTACTTTTTCCTCTTTCCAGCAAACTTTATGTCTGCCCACAGACAATTTCAGATCATCACATTTCAGTTCTTTATCATCTTCCTGTCTTGAACAGCGCCTGAGAACCGCTTTTACTCTGGCAACAAACTCCATCATTCCAAACGGTTTGGTAATATAATCATCCGCGCCTGCTTCCAAACCTCTTACTTTATCGTACTCCGCTTCTTTTGCAGTCACCATGATCACCGGAATATTTTTGTTTCCGATGAAGCTTTCAGACGTTCCAGAATGCTGTATCCATCTTCTCCCGGAAGCATGATATCCAGAAGGATCAGATCCGGCAGCTCTTCTTTCAGTGCATCTTTCAGTTCTTTACTGTTTGCCATCCCTCTTGCAGAAAATCCGGTCGTTTCCAGTGTATAGATCAGAAGCTCTCTGATATTTTTTTCGTCTTCCACACAATAGATCATTCAGCATAATTCCTTCCTGTCCCAGAAGTCCTGCAAACATTTTACAGAAGCACATACTCTTTCTGCAGTTCTTCCAGACGATTAAAGTATGAATCATCCGGTTCACTCTTGAGGCTTTCCAGATGACTGTGTGTATCATAGAGATTCTCCCTTACCTGTGTGATGCAGACACTGATATTCGAGCAGTGATCCGCAATTCTTTCCAGACTGGTAAGAAGATCTGTCAGAATAAATCCCATTTCAATCGTACATTCTCCGGAACGAAGCCGATTAATGTGACGACGTTTTAATTCTTTGCTTAATTCATCCACAATTTCTTCCAGTGGTTCTACATCCTCTGTCAGATTCAGATCCTGCTTGTCAAAAATCTGATATGCTGTATCTACGATCCTGCTGACGGCAGCGATCAAAACCTGCAGCTCATTTCGTGCCTGAGCTGAAAAAGTAAGATTTTTCTCATGAAGCTCCTGTGCTGACTCCATAATATTGACCGCATGGTCTGAGATTCGTTCAAAATCTCCGATACAATGCAACATCGTTGATACACTATGGCTGTCTCTCTCTGACAGATTTTTGTTATTCAGCTTTACAAGATATGTTCCTAGCTCGTCCTCATAACGATCTACTTTTGACTCAATCTTCTGTACACGTTCTGCCTGTTCTTCACTGTAATCATAGATCAGATCCAGTGCAATATTGAGTGCCTTTCTGGAATCTTTCTCCATCTGTCTTGCAGCATTTCTTCCCTGTTCCACTGCAAAAGCAGGTTTTTCAAGGAAACGGGATTCCAGGATCATAAACTCCTGATCCTCTTTGCTGACTTCATCTTTCTTGTCATCACGGATCGTAAGACAGGCAAGTTTTACAAGCAGATTAGAGAATGGCAGCCATACCAGTGTTGCCGTGATATTAAACACACTGTGAGTGATCGCGATCGTTGCCGGTGTCGCCATCTGTGTCATAAACGGAAAATGAACAGCAGCATCGATCATATAGAACAGAATCATGAATACCACGGTTCCGATCAAATTGAAATACAGATGGATCATCGCTGCACGTTTTGCATTCTTATTCGCTCCAATTGCGGACAAAAGTGCTGTCACACAAGTACCGATATTCTGTCCCATGATGATCGGAAATGCAGAACTGAACGGTACTGCGCCAGTCATACAAAGTGCCTGCAGAATACCTACGGATGCAGAAGATGACTGAATGATCGCGGTCAGTATCGTACCTGCAAGGATACCGGCAACCGGGTTGGAAAATTTCAGAAGAAGGCCCGTAAATTCCGGTACATCAGCCAGAGGTTTCACAGCTCCACTCATACTTCCATACCAAACATCAGTACTGCAAAACCAAGCATGATCGTACCGATGTCTTTCTTGCGGGAACTTTTTGTAAACGTCAGTAATATAATTCCGACCATTGCGAGGATTGGTGAAAAAGAACTCGGCTTCAGCAGACTGATAAAAAAAGTTGCTGCTTTCAATTCCGGTCAGACTCAAGATCCAGGATGTAATCGTAGTACCAATATTGGCACCCATAATGATTCCGACCGCCTGTGTCAGTTTCATGATACCAGAATTTACAAAACCAACGACCATAACGGTTGTTGCAGATGAGGACTGAATAACTGCCGTCACACACATGCCCAGAAGAACTGCTTTCCATTTACTGGATGTAAGGTTCTCAAGGATCTGTTCCAGCTTCCCGCCTGAAACTTTGGCAAGTCCATCTCCCATAACCTGCATTCCATACAGGAACATGGCGAGACCTCCTAATAATGTCAATATACTGAAAAAATTCATATTATTCTCCTTTACCTGAATTTAATATATTTTCATCATATTGACACCTTGTAAAGTTCTCACCAGTATTATGTTAAATCTTTGTAAAATCGAATTTTGTCAAAAAATGCCGCTTTCTGTCTGATTTTAAAATCTATCCTTTTTAAAAACTGCGGATATTTTCACCTTCATCTCCGGTCTTGTCAATCGATTTGACACGCAGATAATAGCTGACATTCTCATTGACATTGACCAATACACGGTCACCTACTCGATGACCTTTAAGGGCTTTCCCGATCGGAGATTCGATGCTGACACGGTTTTCCATGGAATTTCCACGGATGGATGTAACAAGTTTATACTTTCCACTTCTCCATCTTCTTCAAACTCTACTTCAACAATATCATCCATTCCAACTTCATCGGACTTCGAAGAATCATCTACAACTGTTGCTGTTTTCAGCATTCTCTCCAGATAGCGGATACGGCTTTCGTTCTGATTCTTGTGTTTCTTCGCTGCATAATATTCAAAGTTTTCACTTAAATCACCCTGCGCACGGGCCTCTTTTACTGCCTCAATTGCTTCTTTTCGAATAACAAGCTTACGATGTTCAATCTCTTCTTCTATTTTTTCTATATCTCTTTTTGTAAGTCTTTCTCCCATATCTGTCACTCCTGTAACTTTTTTATACAGAGAATATACGCTAAAAACGATCTTCTGCTGTAACTTCTGATTGCCTATCAGTATACACGAATTCCTCTGGAATGTATACCCGTGCCACACCAACATTAAATAATCTTCAATTTCCTATAAAAAGAGCCTGAAAAAAGATACATTTAAGAAACAGCATCAATTCTTTCAGACTCTTACCTCATGAATTCCTCATTCTGTTATATAATTTTATTCCCCATCTGCATGGTAAATACACACATATCCGGAATCCTCAATCCGGACGATCTGCTCCACCTCTTCATTCTTCTCCGGAAATTCACCCTCTGCCGCAAAACGGACACAGGTTCCGCAGGAAGAACTCAAATCTCGTGGAACCGGCATGACGAGCGCCTCCAGATGCATTTTTTCACAGTTTTTTCGAAACTGTATTGCACCATAATGGGAATAAAAGTCGCAATATACGTCATCATTTTGTTATTTTAAGCAGGAAATCGTCTCCCTGTTCTTCCACATTCACCTGATATCCCTGATGCATCACAAATCGAGAAACATTTTCTTTCGCAACTACATTATCTACCAGCACTTCATATTCTGCTTCTTTTGAAGCCATTGCATTTTTTGTCTGAATGACTGGCTCCGGACAGGACAGTCCTCTTGCGTCTACTCGCTTCATCTTTCATTCTCCTTTCAGTTCTTTTGCTCAGGCTTCTTCTTTTCTCATTGAATTGATCACTGCAATAGCTGCAACCACAACGATGCCGATCACAACTGCAATCTTACCATTTGCAGTCGGTCCGTCTGCGGAAGATGCCAGGCCAAAGTTATGTGCAAAAGCAGCTCCTGCCATCAGACCAAGTACTGTAACAACAGAGTCTGTATTTCCTTCTCCTGACAGAATCAGCTGACGCATCGGACAACCTCCAAGAAGAATGCAGCCAAACCCGGCCAGATACATGCCAAGTGCATTCCACAGTCCGTCTGTGTGTGCGATTGGCTGTCCGACAAATCCTGGGTGGAAAATCCAAGTGCCACATTCATGAGCAGCGCACTGACAAGAATTGCTACAAAACCAAAGAGTAGTTTATACTCGCCAAAAAGAACTGCATCGCGGATGCCGCCAACCATACAGAGACGTGTTCTCTGTGCAAGGATACCAACAATCACACCAGCAGCAAGTGAAATCAGGATTGCTGCATGTTTGGCTCCCGGTCCGCCTTCCGGCTCCGTAAATGAATAAATGCCGGTGCTGCTACCAGAAGAATCAGCACCACAATCTGGAATACCGGATATACAGCTCCCTCCAGTTTCGGCATCTTGTAGGAACGTTTCAGCGTGTAACCTTTTTCAGGAAGAATGTTCCCGTAAGGATACCTGCTGCAAATCCCACCAGACCAAAAATGGCGTTTCCGTCACCACCAGCCAGACGCAGGATCATTCGGAACGGACACCCAAGGAACATCAGACATCCGATCATAACAAAAGCTCCCAGTGTAAATCTGGTAACCGGTGCCGAACCACCTCTCGGACGAAATTCCTTTGTAATCAGTGACACGATGCATGCACCAAGCACCAGCCCGATGATCTCCGGACGGATGTACTGTACCGCAGCTGCAGAATGGAGTCCCAATGCTCCTGTAGTGTCTCGTAAGAAACAGGCGATACAGAATCCCATGTTCGCCGGATTTCCAAAGAACACCAGCATTGCTGAGATCACACCGATCAGCACGCCTGCCACAACGATCGTTGTTTTTTCTTTTTTCATTTGTTGTTACCTCCCTTTCCCTCTTATGCTAATTTTTTTTGTTTATAGCATACATTCTTTGTATAAAATAATAACATTTCATTGACAAAAAAGCTAATTCATTATAGTCTTATTTTATAGCTATTTATAGAAATATTTTATAAATAATCCTGATATCTGTTATCAGAATATCTGAATCGAGGTTATAGTTATGGCAAAATATATCTGGATCAGGCAAGTACTTCCTATCCAAAGGCTCCCTCCGTGGCACAGGCTGTTTACGATTACCTGAATGGTTCTGCTGTCAATGTGAACCGTGGAGGTTATCAGGCTGCCTATTCTGTTGAAGAACAGATCTTCGAGACTCGCGAACAGCTTCTCCGCCTGTTTCATTTCACATCCGGAAAAGGCAAAAATGTAATCTTCACTCCCAATATCACGACCAGTCTGAATATTCTTCTGAAAGGACTGCTGAAATCCGGAGACCATGTACTTGTTTCTTCTATGGAACACAATGCGGTCATGCGTCCGCTGGTACAGCTTGCCCGGCATGGAGTCACTTTTGACCGTATTCCATGCTCTGCGGACGGTTCTCTTCTTATAGAAAAAGCAGAAGAACTTCTTAAACCGAACACCCGGCTTCTCGTCTGTCTGCACGCTTCTAATGTCTGTGGAACCATGATGCCGGTACAGGAACTTGGAAAATTCTGTAAGAAACATGGACTTCTTTTTATCCTGGATACTGCCCAGACAGCCGGTACTGTCCCAATCGATATGGAGTCACTTCAGCTGGACGCTCTTGCTTTCACCGGACATAAAGGTCTTCGCGGTCCACAGGGTACCGGCGGTTTTCTGATCCGTAATGAACTCGCCTCCCAAATTGAACCTCTCTTAAGCGGTGGAACCGGAAGTGTTTCCCATACAGAAGAAGTTCCGTCTTTTCTTCCTGATCGATTCGAACCAGGAACACCAAACATTCCCGGAATTCTCGGTCTGCATGCAGCACTCTGTGATCTGGAGCAGACAGATATGGACAAGCTTCACCAACATGAACTGGAATTAACGCAGTATTTTATCAATGGACTCATGCAGATGGATCCGTCTGAATCAACTCTTCGTGCAATAGGAAAACATAATACGATAGAACGTACTTCTGTCGTATCTGTCCAGACATTACAAACAGATATGCACGCGTTGCCTATGAAATGGATGACACTTACGGAATCATACACGTGTCGGACTTCACTGTGCCCCAAGTGCACACAAAACACTTGGCACTTACCCAGAAGGAACGATTCGTTTTTCTTTCGGACCAG
>ENA-OQDF01000067-OQDF01000067.1-human-gut-metagenome-genome-assembly--contig:-NODE-67-length-32311-cov-2.181861_pt1 | contig 32311 bp, 32 predicted proteins | sample MGYA00242769_ERZ504597 | MGnify/ENA primary metagenome ERZ504597 (study PRJEB26092, sample SAMD00036305) | human gut metagenome | host: Homo sapiens | study: EMG produced TPA metagenomics assembly of...
GTTGGGTAAAGTCGAAGCTGGTGTTGGGGGCGCTTCGCTCGCAAAAGGACCCGAGCGAAATAACGTTACTTGATATATTTGATGCAGTTTCGGCAGTGGATGATGTTCTTTTTGCTTTCCACGATGCTCCTAATCCTGCATGTCCGGTAGGGAAAAACATTCACGCGGTATTAGATGAAAAGCTCGAATCTGCCAATCAGGCACTTCGCGACGATCTCGCCAAAACGACGCTTAAAGATTTGCTTGATGCAATCTTATAACTTTCTTAAAACTTATCAGAAACTTCCTGAAACTTCATTTCGCATACTTGAGGTGTCGGAAGGCGCGTGCACTTGGAGGACTGACTGAAAGCCTTTAAATCCTTCTATTGATGGGCGAACCGAAAAATGGAGACTCCCGTTGATGAGCGATTTGGACTGGCGAAACCTTGTTTGCGAACAGCTCGAGAGAGTGGATTAAACTCTCTCGCTAATGAGCAGCTCGAGAGAACGAAAGAAAAACCCTCCAGCGTGCGCACAGGAATGCGAAAGGGGATAACCATGGAAGCGATCAAAACCGTAGGCTTATCAAAGCTCTATGGCAAAAAGCGCGCAGTGGACAATTTGAGTTTTACCATAGGCAGCGGTGAGATATACGGATTTGTGGGACGTAATGGTGCTGGCAAATCAACTGTCATGAAAATGCTTGCAGGGCTCATCTTGCCCTCTTCGGGCGAGATTGAGATTCTTGGCGAAAAAATGGCTCCAGGATGCACAAGCCGTAGACTTGGTGCGCTTATCGAAAATCCGGGTATTCACTTAGGGCTTTCGGGGCTTGATAACACAATGGTGCGCGCTCTTGCGCTTGGAGTGCCAAATGCTAAGGCAATGTCGCTTGATGTTCTTCGTATAGTGGGATTGGAAAATGTTGCTAAGAAGCGTACTAAAACCTATTCCCTTGGTATGAAGCAGCGTCTAGGCTTGGCGTTGGCGCTAGTGGGGTCACCCGATCTGCTTCTACTCGATGAACCGTTTAATGGTCTTGATCCACAGGCGGTACGTGAACTGCGCACTACGATTATCGATCTTGCTCAGATGCGAAACATCACTGTGTTTATTAGTTCTCATGTGCTCGATCAGCTCGAACGTATGGTCACGCGCTATGGCGTTATTCGCGATGGCGTACTTGTTCGCGAAATGACCGCCGAAGAGGTGGATGCAGAATGTGCGGATTATTTGAGCATTCGTGTGGCAGAACCTCAGGTTGCCCTTGCGAAGTTGCAAGACGCATTTCCCCAGGCAAGTTTGCGATCTTGCTGATAATTCAATTCGCGCTGATATAACAAGCAAGCAGACCACTTGTTCCACCAATGGGCAAACTCGCTCTCATGGAAATCTTGACCCAAACCAGGTCGGATACGTGCTGTCTCAGGCAGGTATACCCGTAACTGAGCTCTATATTCATGAACGTGATATAGAAGAATTGTTTGTGGGACTTATGGGTGCCGATTCTTCTATTCCTGGATCTGTTGGAGTGGCGCAATCGGAAATTGCAAGCCTGGGACTGTAAGCCCAGGAGCGGCAAATCCTAAAACAGCAAGTTTCGAGCCAGTCCATTCCGATCAGGTGAATACAAACGGACAGAACGGGAATGGGGGCGGTCGCCATGTTTAGTATGATGCGTGCGCAGCTGTTCCGTATAGCGAAATCGCGCTTTATTGTCTTTTTTGTACTGATTATTATGCTGTTTGCTTTTGCTACGCCTTTTGCTTTATGGCTGCATAACGTATGGCCAGCTTTTGCGCTACGGGGTTTGTGGAAATCCCTGATGAACCATTGCCGACACTTCAGCTATATGGTGTTTCGTTTGTGGCGGGATCGTTTCTAGCGATGGGTGTGAGTGTTTCTACGGTGTATTACGTAGCTGAGGATTTTAAGTCGGGATTCATAAAGAATCTTGTGCAAGCACGCGGTGGGCGCGCGTCGTATGCGGCTGTCATGATTCTGTGTTCTATTGTAATTGCGGCTGTTGCGGTGATTATAGGCATGCTTGTTGTTGAGGTGGCATTACGAGTCCAGGGCTACGTTCCGTACCGCCTTCTGCAGTCGATATGTTGCAGTGGTTTGTTCAACTGGTGCTATGCATGGTGGCGTATGCGACCGTTGCGATTTTTCTGACGGCTATTACTGGTTCGGAAACGGTTGCAACCATTGGCGGTATTTTGATCGCTGGTGGGGCTGTGGAATCTCTATTGAAACTTATTCTTGCGAATCTGCCAGGAATCCCTGTTGTGTTGCGTGATTGTCTTGATAGTTATCTTGCTACTGACTTGGCGATGTTGAGCAGGGCATTGTTTGTGATCCACTGGCGTTTGTGCAGGCTATCGTCACAATTCTCGTCGCTGGCGTGGGATGTGTTCTGGTTTTGCGTCGCCGCAATCTGAGCTAGTTCGCCGAATAATGATCTGTTCGCTTGTTATTTCGAAGAGGAGGGGATTCTGCTATGGATTTTATAAAAACGTTCGCTGATATCCTTAAAGCGATGCTATATCGGCTGCTCAGAAGTCGCATGACGTTAGTGTTTATTCTTATACTGGTGATTTCGATCATGTGTGGAATTGCTGCGCTCAAAGCTATCGGCGCCAATACAGCACTTTTCGCTGATATGTCAGCAACGAGCTCTGACATCACGTTGGGATTGTCGGTGCTTGCTGCTGATGCGAGCGGAGTTGATTTTGCTCGTGCGTGTGGGATGCTGTTTGTGCGCGGGAGTTTCATCGCTATGATGGTGGCGGTATTCTGTGGTGTATTTTTCGCATCTGATTTAAGAAGCGGCACGGTGAAGAATGTGATTATAGGCTGTACGGGAGAACTGCTACATGCTTGCAGCAGGCGTGTGCACACTTATGATAACTGCCTTTGCGGTATTGGTGGGAGTGGTGATATCGCTTGCAGCATTGATAATTTCGGGTTTTGCTGTCGCTGTGTCCGATCCTGCACAATTTGTAGGTTGGCTTGGTGAAGTATGGCTTTCCGTTGCGGCATATGCGGTACTTGCTGTAGTGGTTGCCTTGATGTCGAAAAGTATGGTGCTTGCTGCTGTTGTAGGTTTCCTGCTGGGTGGCGCGGCAGTAGAAAACCTGCTGTATTCTGTAATTGGGCTGATCACGGGACATCCAAGCGAGGTACGCGCAATTTTTGATGGCTATTTAGCAGTTATCGTATCGCAGCTTGGTTATGGCAATGTTTTACCAGCAGATGTACTGTTGCCAGTTTTGGTAACTATCGCTGTAGCAATTGCTGTTGGTATGCTTGTTGTGCGTCGAAGAAGCCTTGCTTGAGAGTTGGCAATCAAGATGACTGCGTTGTTTTGTCCAAGTTGTTTGCTTTTTCGTGTGTGCGTTGCATCTTATGAGTCTTCATTTTCATTGATTAAATGATTAGAGGCGATTGGAATCTATTTGCGGCAAACGTATTCTATTACTGCGCAGTAAAACTCAAGAACTACAAGGTAATGCCGAGACCAAGTAGATAGGCGCAAAGGCTCGGCGCATTTGGGAAGAGGAAAGCGAAAAGGAGGTGTGCGCATGGATATGGTAATCGTCGCCGTTTTGGTGGCTTGCGTTTTAGTGGTGCTGCTGGTAATTGGTTTGTACGAACGCGAGTTGCGTCGCATGGCACACTTCCTCAATAAGCGCGAAAAGGGGAGCAACGAGCGTGTTGCGGTGGAATTTGCCACGCGAGGTATTCGCGAAGTGGCGAGTGCGGTAAATAGCGAATTGGATTCTTTGCGGGATGCGCGGCTGGAGCAAGAAAAACGTCAGCAGGCATTTCGCCAAGATCTTGCCTCTCTGTCTCACGATATTCGTACTCCCTTGGCAGGCGCTCAGGGGTATTTGCAGCTTTATGAACGCACGCAGGATCCTGCAGAGAAGCAGCGTTGTTTGAAAGAGGCGGCTTCGCGATTAGGGGCAATGCGCGAATTGACCGATACGCTTTTCGAATATTCCAAAGCAATTGATACCGACAATACTTTAGAGCTTGAGCCCGTAGCGTTTGTTCCTGCTCTGGCAGAAGTGTTGGCGGGCGTGTACCCTCAGTTCGTTGAAAAAGGTTGGGAGCCAGTGCTTGTTTTTGATGATGAGCAGGTGACTGTTTTAGCGAATAACGATGCTCTTTCGCGAGTATTTTCCAATTTGCTAACGAATGCGCTTCGTCATGGGGTAGAGGCACCTCATATTGAGCAACAGGGCAGCTGTATGATCTTTCGAAATAAAGTTGCAAATCCTTCCGCCATTAATCCGGATCAGCTTTTTGAACGATTTTATCAAGTGGATTCGGCGCGCAGTAGCGATGGCTCGGGTCTAGGTTTGGCCATTGTGGCGAGTTTGGTAAAGCGTATGGAAGGGAAGATTAGCGCGCAAATTTTAAGAGACAAACTCGTAATAGAATTGAAGTTGAAGTACCCTAAAGAACCAAAGTGCCTAATTAGTGCAAAAGGAGTGCGGGTGGATACGAAATTTGCACAGATGTTGTGTCAACTCAATAACGATTTCTACCGTGATCAGGCAGTTTCGTTTTCGGATACGCGCCACGCAAAATGGCCTGGTTGGGAACGCTGTTTAAAGGCGATGTCGTCGGTTTTTCTAGATCAGCCTAACAGTGTGGTTTTGGATGTTGCTTGCGGAAATTTGCGGTTTGAAAAATTTCTGGCATCCCAATTGTCAGAGTGCCATATCCAGGTATGGGCATTCGATTCGTGTGATGAGTTGCTTCCGCAAACATGTGCGGGGACTTTGGTGGAAAAGGTGAATGCGGATACGCTGTCCAGCAAAGAAAAGACACATAAAACAGAAAAGACGGATGCAGTAGACGTGGCAGGCGCGCCAGAAAAAGCAGGCGCGCCAGATGCAGCAGGTGCGCATCTCCAAATAAACTATCTCCATTGCGACGTGATGGAAGCGATCGGGTCATCGAAGGCCTTTACGTACGGTGTCCCTCAGGCAGATATTTCGGTGTCGTTTGGATTTATGCATCATGTTCCGCTTCCAGAATGGCGAGTGCAGCTATTGAATTCGCTGATCGAGGCAACGAAACCAGGAGGGTTTGTTTGTGTCTCGTTTTGGGAATTCTTAGCTGATGAGGGGCTGGCTGCCAAGCTTATAAAACACACGAGCGTGCCTTGGCTGAGTTGGGACCCGTCTGGGGATTTTCTTCGGCCGACTTCAATGACGGAGATTTTCTTTTAGGCTGGCGTAACACTCCTGGTGCCTATCGTTATTGTCATAGTTTTTCAGCTTCTGAAGTGGATGCCCTGATAGCGACGGTATCGCATCGCGCAGAATACGTAGCGCGTTTTTCGAGCGGATGGCAGAACAGAAACGCTTAATGAATATATAGTTTTGCAGGTAACCGAATAAATCAAACGGAGCAGGGGTCATATCAGTCGCGGAGCGCTGAGGTTGAAATGCAGACGCGCATGTCGTGTCAATAGCGGAGCGCTGTGGCAGCGTGCTGCGACAGCGACGTTGCCAGTCCAGCACAAACCGATGTCGTTTATCGATTGAGCTCCGCTACAAATATTTCGATGTCTCTGTTTACCTCATTGGGCGCATCGGTATTTGAGTTATGTCCCGCGTGAGGAATCTCTACAAAAGACAACCCAGTCTCAAGCGCCCATTTTTGATTGAATTTTTTCGCCATAGCCGCTTGATCATTTTGCCCCATAAAAGCAAAGTGGGACAATTCGGTCTACCGAAAGGATTAGAGCTTGTTTCTCCTTCGGTCTTTTCTATGGCTTCAGCAAGAATCTTGTAGCCATGACTTACAAGATTGCAGATTCCTGCTTTTGATACTGACCCAATATTTTCCGCATGAGGCTTTGCCCGTAAAGGGTGGTTGAGCAACCTTTGGCAGTCATCCGTTGCAACATGGGCCAGGGGATGCTGCGATACATAGTTTTTGTATGCTTGAGTGTGGCAATCTCCCAGGCACGATAATACGAACGTGCTAATGGAGCGGAATCGATACTAATGAATCCCTTTGCGTAGCCAGGGAAGAGCGACAAAAAGGCTTGAGAGACGTAACCTCCCATTGACTGACCAATGAGGATAGGATTGACAATTTGTTCGGCAAGTAAGATTTCGTGCAGCATGGAAGCGAGGTCGTCCATGGAAAACGAAAGCTTAAAAGGACGCGATTTTCCATGTGCAGGTGGGTCCCAAACAAAACAGTTCATCGTTTCAGCGAAGTAACTCAATTGGCGATTGAAAAGACGATGATCGGCGCTTAGCCCTGGTAAAAAGATCAACCAAGGTGCTTCGGAAATACGCATCTTATGTATGCTTTGGTTAAGGCGAGCCGATGTGACAGAGGCTGCCGCATCGGGCTCGAAAGTAAGCTCTTCTGCCGTATCGGCGCAGGAGTCTTTTTTGAACAGCAACACCTGCTTCGGTATCAGAAGCATAGGATATCCAATACGTTATTGTACCTAGGTCTGTTTTGTGGAGACGTTTTTCCATATGGTTATGCTGCTCTTTTCTCAATTCTTAAGAACGCTGTTGTAAAAATAGTAGCGAAAAACTGCAACGAATCTATTTCAAAATAATGGTAGATTTTTCGTTACGCTAAACTTGCGGCAGGTCTTATGTATTTCGCTGCGCGAAACTGAAACACTGTGAGGGGATGCATTTCGCTTCGCGAAGCACCTTTTAATCGCGCGTAAGCTTGCGATGGATACGATGAGGCTTTGCGGCTTCTTCACCCAGTCGTTCCACCTTATTTTTGCGATATGCCTCGAAGTTGCCTTCGAACCAATACCAATTGCCAGGATTTTCGTCAGTGCCTTCCCATGCCAAGATGTGGGTGGCAATGCGGTCCAAGAACATACGATCGTGGCTGGTAATTACTGCACATCCTGGGAAAGCAAGCAAAGCTTCTTCAAGGCTTTCGAGAGTTTCTACATCAAGGTCATTGGTGGGCTCATCGAGAAGAAGCAGATTGCCGCCCTGTTTTAAGGTGAGCGCCAAGTTGAGACGATTGCGCTCTCCTCCTGAAAGTACCCCTGCAGGTTTTTGCTGATCGGAACCCTTAAAGCCAAAGTTTGCTACATAGGCGCGACTGGGGATTTCTGCTTCACCTACTTGATGTAGTCCAAACCGTCGGATACCACTTCCCATAAGGTCTTTTTCGGATCAAGCCCTTCACGGTTTTGGTCAACATAGGATATTTGGACGGTTTCTCCAAGTTCGAGACTACCGCTTGTGAGCTCTTCTTGTCCGACAATCATTTTGAACAAGGTTGATTTTCCAACACCGTTAGGGCCAATAACGCCAACAATGCCGTTGCGAGGCAGGGTGAAGGATAGATCATCAATCAGAACTCGATCACCAAAGGCCTTATGAAGATGTTCAGCAACGAGAACCTTTGACCCAAGTCGTGGTCCAACGGGAATACGAATTTCATTTGCATCGACTGTCTTGATGTTGCGGGCTTCTGCTCCATTTGCTCATAGCGCTCCAAACGGGCTTTGTTTTTTGCTTGACGCGCTTTAGGGCTTGAGCGAACCCATTCAAGTTCGGATTTCATGCGCTTGGCAAGTTTTGCCTGCTGTTGGCCCTGGGCTTCGAGGCGTGCTGCTTTGGTTTCAAGATACGTAGAATAATTTCCTTTGTATGGGTAAAGCTGTCCGCGGTCAACTTCGCAGATCCATTCTGCTACGTTGTCCAAGAAATAGCGATCATGTGTTACGGCCAGAACAGCACCAGGATAACGCTTGAGGAATTGTTCAAGCCAGAGCACCGATTCTGCGTCTAGATGATTGGTTGGTTCGTCCAAAAGAAGCAGGTCGGGCGCTTCAAGAAGGAGCTTGCATAAAGCAACGCGGCGTCGTTCGCCCCCGGAGAGAACCTTAACCGGTGCGTCGGGATCGGGGCATTGGAGGGCATCCATGGCTTGCGAAAGCTGCGAATCCAAGATCCCATCCGTTTGCTGCGTCAATTTCAACTTGCAGAGTTCCCATTTCTTCCATCAAGGCATCGAAATCTGCATCTGGATCTGCCATTTCAGCGCCAATAGCATTGAAGCGATCCACTTTTGCCAGGACATCAGCAAATGCTTGGCGGATATTTTCGATTACGGTTGCCTCCTCGTCCAGAGGGGGTTCTTGCTGGAGGATGCCGACAGAATATCCTGGAGTGAGGCGTGCCTCTCCAGCGGAAACTTCTTCGAGGCCCGCCATTACTTTGAGAAGGGTAGACTTTCCCATACCGTTGGGACCAACCACGCCAATTTTTGCGCCGGGATAAAACGAAAGCGTTACGTCATCAAGGATTACCTTGTCGCCTACTGCCTTGCGTGCTTGATACATCTGATAGATAAATTCTGCCATTTGTGCGAGCCTTTTCTTCGGGTTCGGTGTGTTGGCGATCCAACAAAAGTACGGGAGTCGATACAGGAGTCTTTAAGAAGAAACGTATCGAATGCTACTGCGCCAAGTTTTTCGCAAACAAAGGGCGCATAAATTGATTTGAATCATTTTCGCATGTTTATGTGCGAAGTACAGCCTTATTACTTTTTAATCATGGCATAACTAAAAATGTTTATCGCATTTCGCATTGTTTTGAATTCCGCAAGGCTCCGTAATTGCCTCGAGCTTGCTATCTGCTATCGCGCAAAACGTTGCGCAAGAAATCATCGTCGTAGGGTAGTGTTTCAGAAAAGGAATGTGCAAGATCACTTGCGAGAACCAAGTAATTGTCTTCTAGGCCAAAGCTGGTATCTTCGCAGGGGATAACGACAACATGTGCGAACACTTCATTGAGTGTTGTTACTACATCACGCAAGAAGGAAATATCCTCACCTTCTTGCTCGCTAACTACATTGGTTGCATAGATACCACCTGGTAAAAGGCTTGTTTTTGTTATACGCAGTGCTTCGATAGTTGCAAGAGAAAGAGCAGGATCTTTTCCTGTGAAGGTGTCGTTGATGATGGCAGCGTAGCGATTAGCGGTGCCTTCTAGATAATTGCGGCCGTCTGCCGTAATAAGTTTGAGACGATCTGCTGCATCGGGAATCTCTTCGAGTAGTTGATCGAGATAAAACCATTTTCGAGCAAGTGCCGTAATAGAGGGGTCAAGCTCCACTACCGTTATCTGCATTTCAGGTTTGGTCGAAAGCACGTGTTTTGGCCAGGCGTAGCTCCGCCGCCGATCATCAGAATTTCATTGGAAGGAAGGTGTCCCTCAAAAATATGGTCGAATGCTTGCTGATAGGCGAATACTGGCTCGTATCGATTTTCGTCAAGATAGGTTGCCGATTCGTATGCTCCCTGTAGTTGCAAAACTCTCACCGGGGTATCGTTTTCGTCTCGGACAGTATGGATGCGAGCAATACCTTTCGATGTTTTCACAAAATGAGTGTCTGTCTGGCGGAGGTAAGTTTGGGCGAGTGCGGCTGTTGCGCCAACGGCAAATCCGACAAGAGCAGCGATGGTGAAAGGTCGTTTCATTATCAGATCCTTGGGTTGCAGGTATGTTTACCTTATTATTGCGAAAAATGACGGTAATGTGAAAGACGGGCTGGGCTAAACGTGCGAAACTTATCTTTGCCTAATGCCTAACATTCGCAAGATCCTCCGGTTAAAAAGGGTCTGCAAGGCTTCTGCGGTGGGGAAGATGTTTGCAAGGTTTCCGTGGGGAAGAAAGATAGATGCAGGATTCTCGCAGGAGAAAAGATAGGCGCAAGTTCCTACTGGGGGAATAGGTGCATATCGATTTCTAGTGACGGAATAAAACTACGGAAGAGAAGAAATAAAGGAAAGAATGACAAGCCAGCTACCTTATCGTGCTAAAAATGACAAAGCGGTGGGCCACCTAGCAGCCCTCTTTACCATCCTTGTTTGGGCACTACATTTGTTTCGACAAAGATTTTATTAGTTGATTTTTCGCCTATTGAAATTCTATTTATCCGTTTTGCGATGGGTTCTAGTCGCCCTTTTCCTTATTGCGCCAAAGTTACTGCGTTGGATGGGCTGGAGGCAATGAGCGCCTCTTTCTATTGGCAGGCTTGTTTGGCGTTACCCTGTACTATCTTCTGGAAAATATTGCGCTTACCGGCACACTTGCAACTAATGTAGGGGTAATCGTTTCGGTCGCACCATTTTTTACCGCAGCATTAGAGCGCCTTGTTAATAAAGGAAAGCCGCTCTTGCTGCAGTTTGTTATTGGCTTTATCGTTGCTATGGTGGGAATTTGTTTTATCAGTTTTTCAGAGACAGGCATTCGGCTTAGCTTTTCTGGTGATGTATTGGCGCTTTGCGCCGCTCTTGTGTGGGCCTGCTATTCAGTTTGTATGACGCGCATTAGCGCTCTAGGGGTGTCGACAATTAAGACAACAAGGCGAGTGTTTGAATACGGTCTGCTTTTAATGATTCCGTTTTTGCCCTTGCTTGGGTTTGCACCCGACGTGGCAGCCTTTTTGAACCCAATCAATATAGGCAACTTGTTATTTTTGGGTTTGGGCGCTTCAGCAGCCTGTTTTGTCACGTGGAATTTTTCAGTCAAGCGGTTGGGATCGGTAGTGACGAGCGTGTATATCTATCTGGTGCCCGTAATTACGGCAGTTGCTTCGTGGATTGTTTTGGACGAGCGTTTGGTTCCTTTGGCCTTGTGTGGTGTGGTTCTTACAATCGTTGGATTGTTCATCTCTCAGTTTTCGTTTGTAAACCGTAAATCCTCTGCCTCGAAAGAAGGATAAGGTTATGGCGAACGCAGCGGAAAGCGAAGAGAAAACACGTCCCGCGGCAAACTCGTGACAACACGCCCTGTGGCAACACGAGTGGCGGGCGAAAAGAAAACGCGCCCTGAGGCAACGAGTACTGTGGCAACGCGCCCTGCGGTAACGCACCCTGAGATAACACGCCCTGTGGCGAAACGCGCAACGAAATCCGTGTAACAAAAAAACGGGCCAGAGATAACTCTGGCCCGTTGGGAACTCTTCGTCGAAGAGGAATAAGGATGTCTGTGGAGCCTAAGGCAGGATGAAGGACAGTGCGTGAGACTGCAAGAACACCAACACACAAAGTACTGCCAACATACCAATACTCCAAGGAATAACTTCTTGAACAGGTTTGACTCCGTCTCGCCCGTAGTAACTGCAGCGATCGCTAAAGACTGAGGCGAAATCATCTTGCCAATAACGCCACCCATGGTATTAGAAGCCAAGAACAAGTCGGGCGTACATGAGCTAAGGAAGCATTGGACTGCGCAGCTTCGTACTGCAAGCTGGAGAACAAAGCGTTTGCAGAGGTGTCCGAACCAGTAACGGCAGTGCCAACCAGCCAAGCATTGGGGAGAGCAGAGCGAATACTGCACCGGTGCTTGCCAAGAACTGACCAATGGAAATGGTCTGGCCAGAGAAGTTCATGATGTAAGCAAGACCCAGAACAAGCACGATGGTCAAAGAGGAGAAACGCATTGCAACAAAGGTTTGGCCAAGCTGCTTAAACGAAGACCCTAACGTAATTTTGAACATTCCCTTATTGGTGAAGAGAGCGTATACGATGGTGGTCAGTACTGCAGCAATAAAGAGCATCGTGCCGGGATTAGAAAGCAGATTTAAGGTGTAGGTAGTTCCAGGATCTGCACCAGCAGCATTCAACACATTTCCTGCAAGTCCTGGGAAAGGAATCTTGATGTCGGTGCTTGCCAAAAGGGTAGGGATACCAAGCTTGCATACTGCAAATACTGCTACAACGATAATGTAGGGAACCAAAGCCATCCATGCGCGAACAGCAGGGAGATTGGTTGCTTCAGCTTCATGAAGAGGAGCCATGCCAAAGCGTTCACGAGCTTCGTTTACATTCTTAGGCTTAACGAACTTCAAGAAGATTACGCTTACACCAGAGATACCAGTGCAGCACAAACGTCGGTCAACTCGTATGCAAAGTGGTTGGAACACCACCACTGAACGATCGCGAAAGAAGCGCCAATAACTAAAGCGTGCAGCCAGCAATCACGAAGACCCTTGCGACCATCGAGAATCAGCAAAACAAGCAAAGGCACTACCAAGGCAAACAGAGGAGCCTGATAACCAACAAGAGCCGCAACATGCTGAGCGGTTTCCAAAGCTACAGAAGCGTCACCTGAGGCAACCATGTTACCTGCTGTAGTGATTGGCGTACCAGCGGCACCGTAAGCAACAGGTGCGGTATTGGCAATCAAAACAGCAAGAGCTGCTTTCATAGGCTTAACGCCTAGAGCCAAGATCATCGTTGCAGTAATTGCGATAGGGGCACCGAATCCAGCGAGTGCTTCGAGCAAACCACCAAAGCAAAAGGCGATCAGTACTGCCTGGACGCGAATATCGCCACCGCCAACGATATCGAAGAGGCTCTTGAAGTCTTCGGAGCGACCCGAAACAGAGGTTACTTCATAGAACCAAACCGCCATGATAATGATGAATACGATAGGGAATGCGCCGTAGCAAGCGCCTTGCAAGCCCGAGAGGAATGCAAGATGTGCAGGCATCTGGAAGGCAAATACTGCAACCAAAAATGCAACAAAAAGAGCGATGGCTGCAGACACATGCGCTTTCGCTTTCACGCCAACAAGCATGATGAAGAATGCTGCAAGCGGAATGCACGCTACCAATGCCGAGAGGGCAAGGTTGCCTGCAACAGGATCAACCACAGCTTGAAACATAGAGACTCTCTTTCAAATCGGGTACAAGTTATTGTTTTATAAGTCGTTTCTGAGTTGGTGTTTCGAGCGAATCTCGATGAGAATCAATTCGGATTCGAGATAAACCATCTAAGAAATGACTTACATTTTTTAACGTACTCATACTAATGAGAGATGGGATTATGTTTAGCCTTGGTCGATTAACGGTCTGATGCAGGGTACGAAGGGGGAAATGATAGTCGTTCAGTAGCAAATTGCTACCGTTTACGCAACGGAACAGGGGCAATAGGGGGATACTTTAAGCCGCTTAGCTAAAAGCCTTTTCTATTTTGTGAAAAGCTATCCATTTCGGGTAAGCTGTCAACGAGAAAAGAGCGTGAGATACTTTGCGAATGCAGGGTGGTAGTTTCAGGCTTTTGAGGCTTTGTTTGAAGTGCTACGTAATGAGGTATTGAGAAAGAGGATTTGCCATGTATGTAACCTGCCTTGATCTTGAAGGGGTTCTTGTTCCAGAAATTTGGATCGCCTTTGCAGAAGCTACCGGAATTCCCGAATTGAAGCGCACAACGCGCGATGAACCTGACTACGATAAGCTCATGAAGTTTCGACTTGATATTTTGAAGGAGCATAATCTGGGGCTCAAAGAGATTCAAGACGTTATTGCCACCATTGATCCTATGCCTGGCGCTAAAGAGTTTCTTGATGAGCTTCGTTCATTTTGTCAGGTAATCATTATTAGCGATACCTTTACTCAGTTTGCTCAACCACTGATGAAAAAGCTCGGATGGCCCACGCTTTTCTGTAATGAATTAGAGGTCGCAGAAACGGGTGAAGTGACGGGCTTTAAGATGCGTTGCGATCAATCCAAACTGACTACCGTTCGTGCGTTGCAGAATGCAGGTTTAGAAACGGTAGCAGCAGGGGATAGCTTTAATGATTTAGGAATGATCCGTGCAAGCAAAGCAGGTTTTCTTTTTAAGAGCACCGATTCCATTAAGGCAGACAATCCTGAAATTCCTGCTTTTGAGACTTACGAGGAATTGATGACAGCAATTAAGAAAGTTGTTTTGTAATCAGTGGGAAAAGTTTAATTGGTTCTGTGACGAACTTTAGTCATGCGTCGATACGAAATCTCGTTTATCTCAACTGAGATAAAGAGATTTTTTGGTTAATGGCTTCAGCCCGTTAAGGATGAGAATCGTCCGAAATAATGAACCATCCTCTTAGCGGATGATTGATAATTTGTCTGCATGATTCAGGTTATAAGGGAAAAGCCTGTTTGCGTTTTGAGGCCTGCCATCAACTTTAGAGTTACCCACGATAAACTTCTTAAAAATTGACAGGTTGGTGCAGAAAATGACGGTTGTGCGTTCGCTAGAGAGGTAATACGGGAAATTTGAAGTATATTTACTACCCTAATTGAGATATTTGACCATCAAAGAAGCCTCATTGCCTCCTTTTTAGCAGAAAAATCGTGCACAACCGTCATTTTTTGCACCAACCTGCTAAAAATCAGCAACTTTAGACGCTGGAGAGCTAACTCTAAAGGGATTTAACGTTGGGGAAGCCTGATATGCATGACACTTGGGAGGTTGCGCATCGCGAGAAGAGTTACCCATGCGAAGTGGGCAAGTCCGATTTTTGGGTACAAATCCTGAAGTATCTATGCCCCTTAAGTATCAGTTTGGTGAAAAAAGCAAGTTGTTTAGCTCCTAAATAATTAAGCGTCTAAAATAACGTTCGCTATGTTTAAAATGTCTGAGAATAAAGGATAGAGATGGAAGGTACCTCTCAGGATCTAGGGGCGCTCAAAGAAGAATTCGTTCATCTTATGCGGTTAATTCACCGTGAACAATTTCATTCTGCTTGGACGCCAAAAAATCTATCGAAACCCGAAATGCATGCGCTCATGTGCATTTGGATAGCGCGAACTCATCACAAAGAAGCCCGCCCAACGGCGCTCGCAAAGTATTCCCATGTTTCTCCAAGTGCGGTATCTCAGACGCTTAAAACACTCGAAGAAAAAGCATTAGTAAAGCGCGTTCGCTCGGAGAAAGACTCTCGGTCGGTAGTGATCGAGCTAACCGAAGAAGGGCGTGCCTTGGTCGAAGAGGCGCAGTGTGTCAGGTCGCGCTATTTCAATGAAATGTTTGAGGCGATTGGTGTTGATGATATACAGACGTTGATGCGCATCATGCGCAGAGTACTAGATTTCTGTGCAAGTCACGAGGTATCCGAAATGTACGAAACGACGTGTGAGGCGAAGTCAGCGAAGAGGTCTTCGGATCAGCCTGCCAAGGAGGTTTTGGCGTGCGAATAATCCAGTATCTAAAAAGTTCGAAAGTGGCGGTACTGCTCATAACGCTGCTCTTAATTGTTCAGGCATTTGCGGATTTGTCACTACCGCGCTACACCTCTGATTTGGTTGACGTCGGAATTCAGCAGGGAGGTATAGAGCACGCCTCTCCTGACGAGATGAGCGCTGATACGTTTAACTATATTTGTATGCTTGCAGGTGAGGATACCGAACAGGTTATTCGTGATTCTTATGAGCAGAATACCGCAGGAGAAAACGAAGCCAGCGCAGGAGAAAACGGGACCCGCGCAGGAGAAAACGAAGCCCGCAACTATACTTTGTCGGAATACGGTAAGGAAAATCGCGTCGAATTAGATTCCGCCATTGCGCTTCCTCTGGTTTTGGTGCATATGTCTGACATAATGGGCGATGCTTCCAGCTCCGATGCTTCTAGCTCTGGTGCTTCCGCCTCTGATGCTTCAAGTGGAGTTTCGGGGGAGTCAAATAACGCCGCTTATTCTTTGAGCTCTTCTGAGGCGCCCTCTTCGAGCGGTGACGTGACGGCGCTCGCGCAGAGCGCAATGCAGTCGGGCTCTTTTGATTGGGCGCAACTTTATTCTGCTTATGAATCGGGTGCAATTTCTAAGGCAGAGATTCAATCCTTTATAGATCAAGCGCGTCAGGCTTATGGTGCCATTGACGATTCGCTTATTCAGCAGCAGGCTATCGAAGCGGTAAAGGCCGAATATGAGGCACTCGGAATGGATCTGGGGGCAATTCAGCTTCAGTATCTGGCTTGGTTAGGCGCTCAGATGCTGGGTGTTGCCGCCCTGATGATGGCCGCTTCTATTTCGGTAGGTTTTGTGGCATCGCGTACCGCAGCAAAAATTGCGCGTAATCTTCGCGAACGTCTCTTTGAAAAGGTTGTTTCCTTTTCTGATGCTGAAGTGCAATCCTTTTCGGCAGCGTCGCTTATTACGCGTGGAACAAATGATATTCAGCAAATCCAGATGGTGCTTGTGATGCTTTTGCGCATGGTTCTTTATGCGCCCATTCTTGCAATTGGCGGCATCATCATGGTCTCGCAAACTAATCTCGCTATGAGCTGGATTATCGTGCTGGCGATTGTGGTTATTGGCATAGTGATAGCGCTTTTGATGGCGCTTGCATTGCCGAAATTCAAGATCATGCAAAAACTCATTGACCGCGTTAACTTGGTTTCGCGCGAAATGCTTACAGGTATGTCGGTTATTCGTGCTTTTGATAGGCAGGAATACGAAGAGGCGCGTTTTGATGAAGCTAGCACGGCTTTGTATAAGACTCAGCTATTCACCAATCGCGTTATGACTTTCATGATGCCAACCATGATGCTGGTTATGAATGGCGTTTCTGTTTTGATTGTCTGGGTGGGCGGATCATATATTGACTCTGGAGTGATTCAGACAGGCGACATGATTGCGTTCATCACCTATTCGATGGTAATCGTTATGTCGTTTTTGATGATTAGCATGATTGCTATTATGTTGCCGCGTGCAGACGTTGCAGCTCAGCGAGTTAACGAAGTACTGGACACCGAAAACAGCATTCATGATCCTGAAGAATCTCAGGTAGAAAAGCTTGATAAGAATGCGAAGGGTTTGTCGGTCGAATTTGACAACGTAACGTTCGCTTATAACGAAGGAAGCGATCCTGTTCTTAAGGATATTTCATTCGTGGCGGAGCCTGGTAAAACAACGGCGATCATTGGTTCGACGGGTTCAGGAAAATCCACCATCATGAAACTAATTGAACGCTTCTATGAGGTGACCCAAGGTGCTATTCGTGTCGGGGGTGTAGACGTTCGCTCCATGAAACAGCACGAATTGCGTCGCGAGTTAGGTTATGTTCCTCAAAAAGCATTTTTGTTCTCCGGGACAATAGAGTCGACTATCGCTTATGCGAATGAAGATATGGACGAAGATCGCGTGCGGAAAGCTGCGGATATTGCGCAGGCAACAGAGTTTATTACCGCAAAAGAGCAAGGCTTCGAGTCGGAGATAAGCCAAGGCGGCACTAATGTTTCTGGTGGTCAGCGTCAGCGGTTGTCTATTGCGCGTGCTCTGGCAAGCGATGCGCGCGTCTTGTTGTTTGATGACAGTTTTTCTGCGCTTGATTATGCAACCGATGCGCGTTTGCGCCATGCTTTGGCTACTGAAGCTGCAGGTAAAACAGTACTTGTGGTTGCGCAGCGAATCGCGACGGTTCTCAACGCGGACAAAATCTTGGTTTTAGAAGATGGCGAGCTTGTTGGCTCAGGCACGCATAAAGAGTTGTTGTCTACTTGTCCGATCTATAGAGAAATCGCTCAATCTCAATTGTCGGAAGAGGAGCTGAAAGGAGGTGTCGCGTAAATGAAGGAGCAGATTAAGGGAAAGAAGAACGCTGAAGAGCTGAATAGTAAACGCGGGTCAAATGACGAAACGGCAAAGCACGAATCGAAGGGCGAAAAGGTAAAACCCAGTAAGCAAGAAGCACATTCGAAAGCGCATTCCGAATCGGGCGTGCAGACGGATAACGATTCTCCCATTGCGGCTCGCGCAGGAGCAGGAAGGCGCGTGGACATGGCCACGGCCCTGGTGGTCCTCACGGAATGATGCCAGGCGAAAAGGCAAACGATTTTAAGGCTCCATGAAAAAGCTGATTCAGTTCATGGGCCACTTCAAGATTGCCATTGGTGTGGTGTTCGTTTTCGCGATTGCCTCAACCGTGTTTAACATTGTGGGTCCTCGTGTACTTCTACCGCAACAACGGAATTATTCGAGGGTATCGGTGCGAAGATTGCAGGTACGGGAGGCATCGACTTTTCTGCGGTGGGAACCATTTTGCTTATCACTTTGGGTTTGTATGCATTCTCATCGGTTTGCTCGTTTGTACAGGGCTGGTTGATGACTCACGTTACGCAGCGTACGACGTATCTTTTGCGTCAGAAGATATCCCAAAGATGGACGCTTTGCCCATGGGTTATTTTGAGCGCACGAGCACCGGCGATATTTTGTCGCGTATCACCAACGATGTCGATACGCTAGGCATGAATCTGAATCAGGGAATTACAACGCTTATCACTTCGATTACTACCATAATCGGTGTATTGGTAATGATGCTGAGCATGAATGTGTTTATGACCTTGATTGCGCTTCTTGTCATTCCTCTTTCGGCGATTCTGGTAAAAGTGGTGGTTGGACGAAGCCAGAAGTATTTCCGCATGCAGCAAAATCGCTTAGGGGCAATTAATGGTCAGGTCGAGGAAACTTTTTCTGGTCAGGCGGTAGTGCGTGCTTTCGGGAAAGAAGAAGAGACTCTTGAAAAGTTTCGCAAGACTAATGCCGAGCTGTATGAATCGGCGTGGAAGTCTCAATTCTTATCGGGCCTCATGATGCCCGTGATGAATTTCGTGAGCAATTTAGGTTATGTTGCAGTTGCGGTTGCAGGTGCGCTTTTTGCCATCAATGGGCGTATTACGGTAGGCGACATTCAAGCGTTTATTCAGTATGTAAAGAATTTTACGCAGCCTATTACCCAGCTGGCGCAGGTGTCAAACGTATTACAGCAGATGGCAGCTGCTGCTGAGCGCGTATTCGAGTTTCTGGATGCTGAAGAGGAAGCTCCTGCAGAGGCAAAGGTTTTGGCGCGTGAGGTTGACTGCAATGTTGAATTCGATCATGTTCGCTTTGGATACGATCCCAACACGCCTATCATTAAAGACTTCTCTGCCAAGGTTTCCGAAGGTCAAACAATTGCACTGGTTGGTCCGACAGGTGCGGGCAAAACAACCATGGTGAAGCTTCTTATGCGTTTTTATGATGTGAACGGTGGATCTATTCGCATTGGTGGACATGATGTGCGCGAGTTCGATAGGGATGATTTGCGTTCGTTGTTTGGCATGGTGCTTCAAGATACGTGGCTCTTTAAGGGTTCGGTTCGCGAAAATATTCGATACGGACGACTTGATGCATCTGATAAAGAAGTAGAGGCGGCAGCTAAAGCGGCTTTTGCCGATACCTTTATTCGTACGTTGCCCGGCGGATACGACATGGAAATCAACGAAGATGCAAGCAATATTAGCCAGGGACAGCGCCAGCTTTAACCATTGCTCGTGCGGTTTTGGCAAACCGCCGAATGCTCATTTTGGACGAGGCGACTAGTTCGGTTGATACTCGTACTGAAGAGCGAATCCAGATGGCAATGGACAATCTTATGAAGGGACGCACGTCGTTTGTTATTGCTCATCGTTTGTCTACTATTCGCAACGCCGATCTTATTTTGGTGCTTCATGAAGGCGACATCGTAGAACAAGGTACGCACGAGGAGCTGCTTGAACGTGGAGGTGCCTACGCTGATTTGTATAACTCCCAGTTTGCTGAGTAAAAGTGTGCCCTATAGGCTTATTTGATAAAGCCTATAGGGCACGTCTGTACGTCTTAATAAATAAGAGGGTTTATTTTGCTTTACCCTGATTTGCTACCGCATCAATCTTTGCTGCGATGGTTGCTTCGTCGCCTACATAGCGCTTATCGAGCACATTGAAATCCTGATCAAAGGTGTACACCAGAGGTACGCCAGTGGGGATATTTACCCCAACAATTCGTCATCCGAAAGCTTGTCGAACTGCTTAACCAAAGCACGAAGGGAATTTCCGTGAGCAACGATAAGCACGCGCTTACCGGCGCGCATCTGAGGCTCAATGGTTTCAGTGAAATAAGGCCAAGCACGGGCAATGGTGTCTTCGAGGCATTCGGCCAAAGGCATTTCATCTGCAGGGGCATCGCGGTAAGGGGCGAGCAGACGAGGGTTGCGTTCATCATCTTCTTCGAGCGCTGGAGGGCGAACATCAAAGCTGCGGCGCCAGATCTTTACTTGCTCTTCACCGTATTTTGCAGCGGTTTCCGCCTTGTTTAATCCCTGAAGAGCACCATAGTGACGTTCGTTTAAACGCCAGCTTTTAATCACAGGAAGCCATTCGCGATCCATGGATTCCAATACGAGATTAAGAGTGTGAATTGCGCGCTTGAGGTAAGAGGTGTAACAAATATCGAAGTCGAAACCAGCTTCAGAAAGAGCACGACCTCCCTGAGCTGCTTCCTTGCGACCAGTATCGGTCAAATCAACATCCATCCAGCCAGTGAAAAGATTCAGCTTATTCCATTCACTTTCGCCATGACGAATGAGTACGAGCTGCATGGTATTGTCGGCCATAAGAGTCTCCATCCTTCTTTATTTATGAGTGCAAAGACGAACAAAAGGCACCGAAGCTAGCAGATACTAGAGCTTCGAGTGCATATTGGTAACTCCCTCCCAGAGAGTTTTGTGCCTTTGCATAGGTCTTATGCAGTTGGCGTTGTCTGTTTTGCCAACATACATCTTATAAGTATGACCTTCGAGAAGCTGAAAAGCTATCTTTACTTCGTATTTGGTGCTTTTGTGCGGACGGAGAGCGATGGCTTATCGCTTTACGGAAGCCCACCTTTTGAAATTCTGCCCTTAAAACCTCGCCTTTCAGAATTTTATTTTCCATAATCCCAGTCTTCGAAATTTAGTCTTCCATAATCTTGCCTTTCAGAATTTCGCTTTCAACTTTTAGTTAAAGCGCGAATATGTGAAAGATTTCTTCCACTCGCCATTACTCTATTAATTTGCGCATTTAGGCGAAGGATAAACCGTTGTTAACCTGCGCATTTGGGCGAAGACAACAAAACTAGCTAATTTGCGCGTTTGGATAAAGGAAGCAAATCGCTATGAATTTGCACAGACACGAAAAGACGACAAGTCGTCGTTAGCTTGCTTTTGAGCATTTGTGCTTGAAAAGGCGACAAATCATTGTTGGCCACATTTTGAGCGTTTGTGCTGGGAAGGAAAGACGACAAGTCGTTGTTGTCTGCGCTTTTGAGCGTTTGTGTTTGGAAGGGATGCTATGTCACAGCGGCGTATAAAAGCTACGATTTCGATGCTTTTGGTTGCGTTGCTTGCAGTGTTTTCAATTGTGAGTTTATCTGCTTGCGGAAATACTGCAACGCCAACAGGGAACAACACGTTAAAAGTGGGTGTTCGCTCCGATATCGTTAACTTTGGCTATCTCAATGAGCAAACTGGCAAGTATTACGGTTTGGAGATAGATATTGCAAATGAAATGGCAAATCGCCTGGGGTATTCCGATGTTGAGCTTGTTACGGTTACGCCTGATGATCGAAAAGAAAAGTTGCTCAATGGAGAAGTTGATTGTCTGATTGCGTGCTATTCGGTATCTGAATCGCGCGAGGAAAACTTTGACTTTTCTCCTGCGTACTACACCGATGCCACTTCAGTAATGGTGGAGAATTCTTCCGAAATTACTGATATTGCGCAATTGCAAAATGGAACGTTTGGCATCATGTCAGGTTCAAATGCGGGCCCCCTTTTGGCGATTAAACTCAACGAACTTGGCATTATTGGCGATGAAATTATCTCGAATACCGACGAGGCAACCCAGTACCAAGGCGCCTATGTGAAAAAGTACGCTTCGTATGCCGACCTTTCTCAGGCGCTTGAGGTTGGAGAAGTCGATGCTGCGGTAATGGACGGTAGCTTTACCGATACGTTTATCAATGAAGAACGTTCGCTCCTTGATATCAGTATTGCAGATCAGGAATACGCCGTTGCAACCCAAAAGGCTCTGCACTAACGCAGCCCGTCGCTGATGCTATCCAAGCAATGCTTGATGATGGCACCATCGCAACGCTTGTTGATAAATGGGATTAGGAAAGGAGTGCACTATGTCTAAAAAATTAAAGGTAAAAGCGCTACTCCTTGCAGCAGTAGTATTAGCGAGTCTCGTTGTCATGGCGGGTATTTTATCCAGCATGCAGGATGACATCTCGATAAACAATTACCAGGCTGATATTCAGCGCGAGATGGATGAGTTGCCAGGCTTACTTGAGACGGCAAGCGCAGAGCAGGAACAAAACACAGAAACGTTTGATGCAATCTATCAATCAAAAGCGCAAAGTGTTGCTTTTATGGCTCATAACAATACCGGCTACGAAGCAACTGAAGCCAAGATGCTTGAATATAAAGACATGCTTTTGGTTGACAACATTATGATTGTTTCTCGTGAAGGTGAAGTACTCGCTAAAGCGCAAGATACCCCTGCGAATTTTACCTACCAGCGCTACAACGAACTTCGCAGCGTGTTTGATTCGGGTGAGCCTCCGCAGCAATGGAAGTAACGTTTAGCGACCAAGATCAAACCTGGCGCTACTATTCGGCACGCATCGATGACAACACGATGGTGGTCATAGAACAAAACCCTGAAGAGCTTGAGCAGCTCATTAACAATACTTCTTCGATTTCAGCGGTATTAGGTAGTATAAGTGTTGGTCAAAGCGGCTACACATTTGCTGTTTCGGGCAGAGACTACGTGGTGTCTTACCATCCTAACGAGGAGCTAATTGGTACCGATGCGCTTGATGCGGGCATCGATGCTTCGCATTTAGAGAATGGAACATTTACCTGGATTACCTTCAACGGAGAACGTCTGTATTGTGGTGTTTCGGAAATTGAAGGAACCTATTATTTATCTGCGGTTCCCGAAAGCGAGATGATTGCTTCTCGCAATTTAACCGTAGGCGTTATCTTGTTTATTTTCTTCTCGGTCGCTGCCATTGTTGCGCTTTATGGCCTTTTCGTTATGCGAGAAGATGAAAAGCGCGGTTATAACCCAGAAAACTTCAAGACCATAGGCCCTCTGCGCTACAACAAAGCGGTTGGACGCAAAGCTATCATTCTTTCGTTTGTGGGTTTTTTGCTTGTTGCCGTTGTGACGTTTTATATGCAAACGCTCTTTTCGCTATCAGCGGAATCAGTCAGCAGCAACGAGCGTTCGTCTGACATCCAGCAAACCATTATCGAAACTAACGAGCAGGCAACGCAACTTACTGAACAGTACAACGAGCGTTATCTGAATAAAGCTGAAGTGGCAGCTTATATCTTGGATAAGAATCCAGAGCTTAAAACTAAAGAAAAATTGCAAGAGTTGGCAGATACGCTACAGGTTCAGTACCTCTACATTTTTGACGGCTCAGGCAATTTAAGTGTTACCAACTCTTCTTATACAAATTTTGTTTTGAGTGATAATCCTGAGGATCAAAGCTACGAATTCCGCAAACTTCTGCAGGGTGTGGAATACGTGATTCAGGATCCTATGCCTGATGATATTTCAGGGGAATTACGCCAGTATATTGGTGTGTCTCTGCATGATGCACAGGGGAATGCTGATGGGTTCGTGCAGATCGGAATTCGTTCGGATCGTTTAGAGACGCTTCTTTCGAGTGTTCAGATCGAGAGCATTCTTGACGGTGTAAAGATTGGACAAAATGGTTTTGCTTTTGCGGTGAATGCGAATGATAAGACGTTCTCGTACTATCCCGATGAGCAACTGGTAGGAAGCTCTGCTACAGCGCATGGTATGACTGACAAGCAATTACAGCCAGGCTACAACGACTTTATTACGATCGATGGCGTTTCCTACTATGCTTCATCTTTTGAATCGAACGGAAACTATATCTATGTTGCTCAGCCAGAAAACGAGTTGATGACCGAGCGCGTGCCTATTACCGTTACGACGGCGCTTTGCGGCTTGATCTGCCAAATCATTATCTTCATGTTGGTGGCATTTGAGCTTACGCGTTCGCGTTTTGGAAGAGAGAATATTCCTACGGCACCTGAGGATGATGGGAATCCCGATTCCCGCACATTTGATACCGTTTTGCCTGATGGCCGTGTAACGAAGACAGAATCTGCGACAAGTCGCTGGCTGTATCAATCGCTTGAGTGGGCAGACAAAACGCCTGAGCAGCGAGTGGTTGTCGTGGTGAAGGCTCTTATGGCGGTCTTTGCGGTTGTGGTCTTCCTGGGTGTTATTTTCAAAGATGCGGTATTCCCTGACGACTCTGCCTTTGCTTATGTTCTCAATGGTGGTTGGGAATACGGACTGAATGTCTTTGCGCTAACGGCAGTTGTTATGATTGTCTGCGTAGTTTCTACTATTACGGTAGCGATCCAAAAACTGCTTCATATGCTGGCAGGGGTATTTGGTGCTCGTGGTGAAACCATGTGCCGCTTGCTAAGTAGTTTCATTAAATATGCAACTATTATTGGCATGGTGTACTACTGCTTAATGCTTATTGGCATCGACACCACAACGCTTCTGGCATCAGCTGGTATCTTGTCTATCGCAATTACGTTTGGCGCAAAAGAGCTTGTATCGGATATCTTGAGTGGATTATTCATTATCTTCGAAGGGGAATTCCGAGTAGGTGATGTTATCCAAGTAGGTGCTTTCAACGGTACCGTTATGGAGATTGGCATTCGAACCACTAAGATCAATGATGGATCGGGCAACGTGGTTATTATCCGCAACAGTCAGGTAAGCAACGTTACCAACATGACCAAAGAGTCTTCGTATGCATCGGTTGATATGGATATCGAATACGGTGAATCGCTCGAGCGCGTGGAGAGCATTCTTCAAGATGAATTCCCCAACATTCGTCGTCGCTTGCCCGCTATTGAGGATGGCCCCTTCTATAAGGGTGTTGTTTCCTTGGCAGATAACAGCGTAACTATTCGTGTGGTGGTTATGTGTAATGAGAACGATCGAGGACAGCTCACGCGTGATTTGCGTCGCGAGATGAAACTCATCTTTGACGAGCATGAGATTCAGATTCCATTCTCGCAAGTTGTTGTACATCAGCCTGCTGAATATAAAAAAGCAACCATCAGCGAACAGCTTCGAGCCGATAGATTCAATGATGATCAAAAAGTTGCTGCACGTGATGTTGGCAACGAGACAACCTCAAGCAAGTAAGGGTTAAATGGCAAGAACAAGCAGTTCTTGCCATTTTTTGTAACGCCTGTACCAAAGCATGGGTACCCTCAGTCGCAACGATTGGTATGATGAGCGATAACGAGAAAGGATGCTGCCATGATTACGTACGATTTTTCTGAAAAAGTGGTAGTGGTGACGGGGTCGGCGCGTGGCATCGGCCGTCGCATTGCTGAACGGTTTTATGCTGCTGGAGCAAAGGTAGCTCTTTGTAGTATTTCGAAAACAGGAAAAGAAGAATTGATGCAGGAAATCGCAGGAGATGATTGCAGCCGTATCATGGCTCTTTCGGCAGACGTTTCACGCCCTGAAGAGGTAGCTGCTTTTCTGCAGGCGGTGGTTGATGCCTTTGGAACCATTGATGTGTTGGTAAACAACGCGGGCATTTATTCGAAGGAAGATACGTGTGAGGTAACGGAAGAGCGTTACGACAAGGTAATGGACGCCAATTTGAAATCAGTGTTTTTTGCCTGTCAGTGGTTTTTCAAACATCATCTTGCGGCAGGCACTACGGGAAACGTGGTGAATATTGCTTCGGTAAGTTCAGTAACCTATGTGCCTGATAATGCTCTTTATAATGTCAGCAAGGCAGGCGTGGTTACTCTTACGAAAACCTTTGCTCGCGATATGGGCAAGCACGGAATTCGCGTAAATGCAGTGGGACCAGGGAGTATTCCGACCGACTTAAACGCTGCGTTGTATGCTGATCCTCAAAAAGAAATTGAGCTGTGTGACAAAATTCCTCTTGGTCGTCGTGGCACAAAAGACGATATTGCAAATTGTGTTTTGTTCCTTGCGAGCGAAGAGTCCAGTTATTTAACGGGTCAGGTTGTTTATGCCGAGGGTGGTTGGCTGCTCGTTTAAGAGAAGTACTCTATGACCTGGGAATAGTAGAGGGGTACGTTTATGAATGAAATAAAATGTCCGCATTGCGGAAAAGTCTTTCAAGTTGATGAATCTGGCTTTGCTGATATCGTAAAACAGATAAGGGATAGCGAATTTCAACGCGAATTAGCTGAGCGCGAAAAGCTCATGCAGGCAGATAAAGAACAAGCACTAGCGTTAGCTCAATCTCAAGCGCAGGGAAAACTTCAGGAGTCTCTTGCGAAAAAAGATGCTTCTATGCAGCAAGGGCTTGCTCAGCGTGATGCGGTGATAGCGGAGCTAAAGGCGCAGATTGATGCTCTGGCAAACGAAAAAGAGCTCTATGCGCAAAATGCTGTTGCAAAGATAGAACGCGAGCGTGATACCTTAAAAGCTCAGGCAGACCAGATGCGCGCTTCACTTGAAGCGCAGCTGGCTCAACAAAAAGATGCGGCAGCTTTGGCGCAGGCCCAATTGACATCAACGCTGAAAGGGGATGCTGCAGCAAAAGATCAACGTATTGCCGAACTGGAAACGCAGTTGGACAGTCAAAAAGCAGCCTTTATTGCCGAAAAGGAATTGGCGGTAGCACAAGCTAAAACCGAAATCGAAAAAGAACGTGATGCGCTTAAAGCGCAAATCGAACGCGAGCGAGATACCTTCAACGCTCAGCTAAACCACGAGCGCGATGCTTTTAAGACAAAAATTGAACACGAACGTGAGGCAAGCAAGGCGCAGATAGCACTTAAAGAGGCGGAAAAAATCAGCGCGAGAATGAACTTAAAGCCCAGATGGCAGAAAAGATTCGCGCAAAAGATGAAATGATCGCCTATAAAGAGCAAGAGATCGAGCGCTATCGAGACATGAAGGCGCGCCTATCAACCAAGATGCTTGGTGAAACACTCGAGCAGCACTGCGAGATCGAGTTTAATCGTTTGCGTGCTACGGCTTTTCAGCATGCTTATTTTGAAAAGGATAATGACGCTTCGTCGGGAAGCAAGGGCGACTACATTTTCCGCGAAACCGATAACGAAGGAAATGAGCTCGTCTCCATTATGTTTGAGATGAAAAACGAACAGGATGATTCAACTCATCGACACAAAAACGAAGACTTTTTCAAGAAGCTCGACGCTGATCGTAGAAAGAATTGCGAATATGCAGTATTGGTGTCCTTGTTGGAACCTGACAGCGAACTCTACAATACCGGTATTGTAGATGTGTCCTATCGCTACGAGAAAATGTATGTTATTCGTCCTCAGTTTTTTATTCCTCTTATCAGTATTTTGCGTAACACTTCTCAAAGTGCGTTGGAATACAAAGCAGAACTTGCATTAGTGAAAAAGCAAATATTGATATCACTAATTTTGAAAACGAGATGGAAGATTTCAAACAAAGTTTGGGCGAAACTATCGTTTGGCAAGCGAGAAGTTTAAAAAGGCAATCGATGAAATCGACAAGACTATCGACCATCTTTTGAAAACTAAAGAAGCTTTACTTGGTTCGGAAAATAATCTTCGCCTCGCAAATGATAAGGCAGAAGCGCTTACCATTAAAAAACTGACACGTAATAATCCTACTATGAAAGCAAAGTTTGAGGAGCTCCATTCGGATCCGGCGCTTAAGGCTGCTGAAGATAGCGAAGAGTAAACCGATTTGTTCGTTTTGCCATTACAATAGTGGGGTAACAAGCGAATGTGGTAAATCTTTACGACTGTGATATCAAAAATGGGTAAAGAGGGGATTGTCGTGGCTAAAAAGGGGAATAAGAAAAAATCAGGAAAGAAAGCAGAGCAGAAGCTGATCGACGATGCTTTTCGCGAAAAGCTTGCAGCTATTCTTGCTGAAACTGCTCAGGATAAAGTAACGGACACTAAAGATTCTCCTCTTGGTGCTGCGTATCGTCGCGGTCCGGTACTTATGCGTGGTTCTATGATTCCTCAGGACAACACCACGGGCAACCTGATCGCAAGCTCTCACGATCGTCATGATACGGACTGGTTGCATGCAGACCCTTGGCGCGTTATGCGAATTCAGGCTGAATTTGTAGATGGATTTGGGGCATTAGCGGAAGTTGGCCCTGCTATTGCGGTGTTCGGATCGGCTCGCACTGAACCAACTGACCTCTATTATGAAGAGGCTGTTTTAACGGGAGCTTTACTTGCCAATCAAGGTGTTGCTGTTATTACTGGTGGAGGACCAGGCATTATGGAGGCAGCAAATCGCGGTGCTGCGCTAGCAGGTGGTACTTCGATTGGTCTGGCTATTGAGTTGCCCCATGAAGAACAACTCAACGAGTGGGTTAATCTAGGAATGACTTTCCGCTATTTCTTTGTTCGAAAAACGATGTTCGTCAAGTATTCATCGGGAGCCATCTTCTTCCCAGGCGGCTTTGGAACACTTGATGAAATGTACGAGCTGCTTGTGTTGGTACAAACGCACAAAGTGGCAAATATGCCTATGGTGTTGTTTGGTAAAGAATATTGGAGTGGTCTTATGAACTGGACGCAATCCATTCTTGCCGAACGGGGAATGATCGATGAACTCGATACGAGTCTTGTAGTTTTGACTGATGATCCAGAAGAGGCAGTTCGTGTGGCTCTGAGCACTACCAAGCTTAACAAGCCAAAAAGTCATACTTATAAGGAAATTGCGCGGGCATCGTACAGACAGCGTGTAGGTATACTGCGGACAGTGCGCAGACAGCGTGTAGGCACCGCGCCGGCAGCGTTGGTATCGCGCAGGCATCGTACAGCTAGTGCATAGAGTTGCATAGGCAACCACACAGATAAGCCATAAACCAGCGCATTAACCGTGCACAGGCCGTGTACAAACAGCGCGTAGATCATTGCGACGGGCCATGCATTATCAATGATTGTTTGCAGCCTAGTTTGTGCTAGTAGCTTTATCTGTTAACGAGCGAACTACTTCAGCGGCAAGGGCAAGCCCCATTGCACAAGGAACAAAAGCATTCGATCCTGGAGTTGAACGACGACCTTTATGTGGAGTTGTACTTTCTGCGTGTGGAGCTGCGCTGTCTGCGTTCAGGGTTGAATGACTGTCGGCGCAAGTAGGCTGACTTTCTGTTACCTGCTCCTGATTTTCCTGTTTCTCGTCTGGTGTTATTGAAGGTTCGGTTGAATAGCAGACTTTAACGTGCTCAATGCCTCGTTTTCGCAATTCTTTGCGCATGATGCGAGCGAGACGACAAACTGAGGTTTCAGAAATGTCGGCGATGCGTAGGGCGGTAGGATCGGTTTTATTTCCTGCACCCATTGCGCTAATAATGGGCACCCCCGCATTTTTAGCGCACATGATTAGCTCCAGTTTTGCCGTTACGGTGTCAATGGCATCTACGATGTAGTCATAGCATGAAAAATCGAATTGCGGTGCCGTTTCAGGAAGAAAGAAACAATCATGTTTTTTATTTTGCATTGAGGGTTGATGCTTGCCAGACGCTTTTCCATGGCATCAATTTTGCGCATTCCTACGGTATTTTGAGTAGCAATAATTTGTCGATTGAGGTTAGTGAGATCAACCACATCATGATCGATGATATCGATGGAACCAAGACCTGTTCGTACAAGAGCTTCGCATACCTGTCCACCAACGCCACCAAGGCCAAATACTGCAACGCGGGCATTTGCAAAGATTCGACTCCGGCATCACCATATATGAGTCGGCTTCGTGAAAACTGGTCTGTCATGATAGTCCTTTCACAGAAAATGGTGCTGTGTCATCATAGCAGGGACTAAGAGATCTGCCGAATAGTGCAACAATGTTTTAGGTAGGCACAGAATATAGGATGAATACCGTGAGTTACGAAATAACAAATGAAGAAATAGAAACCTTTATTAGTCAAAATTGGGATGAATTTATAGCAGATGCAGAACGCTTAATTGCGATTGATAGCTCCTTGGATAAGCAGCATGCTTGTGACGGAGCACCATTTGGCCCTGGTCCGCGCAGAGCCCTTGATGAAATGTTAGGGATTGCTAAGCGTTTTGGCTTTATGACTTTCGATGGTGATGGTTATGCAGGATATGCCGATATTGCTGGACAAAGCGGGCAGCAGCTTGGTGTGATAGGTCATGTTGATGTGGTACCAGCGGGTATAGGTTGGACCTTTGAACTTTCAGCTTACTCACAAGGACGGGATATTTATTGGTCGGGGGAACTGCTGATGACAAAATTCCTCTCTTGAGCGCTTTATATGCGGTTAAGTTTTGGCTTGAAAAGGGAATTTCTCTCAATCACGACATTCGTTTTATCGTTGGCTGCAACGAAGAAACGGGCATGGAGGACGTTTCCTATTACTTGGCCCATAATGATTCGCCAGATTTTCTGTTTACCCCCGATGCGGATTTTCCTCTTTGCTACGGAGAGAAGGGTTTGTTTGGAGTTACGCTGAAGCGTGATTTCGAGACAGTAGAAGAACGTACAAACAATGCGGTAGTGTCTTTTGAAGGAGGAATTGCCACCAATGCAGTTCCTGCGTTAGCCCAGGCGTTGGTCAAAACAACTCGTGAAGATATCGAAGAAGCTTTGAGGACTTGCGCTAATCCTGATCGTATTACCTTCGAAGAAAAAGCAGAGGGATTTTTTATTTCCGCAACAGGAGTGAGTGGACACGCTTCGCTACCGGAAGGCACGGTGAATGCGATAGGAGTATTAGCCGATTTCCTCGCGCGCTTAAGTGCCTGCTCTTCTGAAGAGCAGCAATGGTTTGCATTTGTGGCTGATTTGACTCAATCAAACGATGGGTCGGCAGTAGGTATTGCTTCCGCTGACAAGGATTTCGGCAGCTTGACCAGCATTGTTGGAACCATGAAGAAGATGGGTGACGCTTATATTCTTACTGACGATATTCGTTTCCCTGCTTCAATTTCGGGAACTGAATTGCAAGAGGCATTTGAAAAGGTTGCTTTTCAAAGAGGAGCTTCAGTTGAAATTACGCGCAATCAAGACCCATTCTTAGTGAATCCAAACACCGCTCCAGTGCAAGCGCTTGTAGATGCCTATCAAGAAGCAACTGGTTTGGAAGTTCGTCCCTTTACTATGGGTGGAGCTACCTATGCGCGCGAATTTCCTCACGCTGTAAGTTTTGGCCCAGCAGATCCAGAAGTTATTAAGGTTCCTGACTGGGTGGGCGAGATGCACGGAGCAGACGAAGGGGTAAGCGAAGAAGCTATCAAGCATGCAATTCGCATCTATATTCGTGCGTTTGGTAATTTGGCGCAGGTCGACAAATTATCCTAGCAGGTTGTTGGTAAGCCAAAAGAAGAAGCAGTATTAGCCAAGAGGAATGGAACGCCAGGTTCCATAGGGTGTGGGCACGTCAATAGATGAGTATCCTACGCTTCGAGCAAACTGATAGGCATCTTCGATGTGGGCACCAATCCTTGACGCATGATGCGCATCGGATCCTACGGTGAGGGGAACACCTGTGGCCTGGAATTCACTCAGAAGTGCTTTGCAGGGATAGAAGTCTTCAAACTTTTTCATAAGTCCGGCAGTGTTTATTTCTACGCGGACACTACCCTCGTGAGCAGCTTCTGCCATTTCCTTATAGAGCGGCGTTAGATCAATGGTTGGTTGATATCCTTCAGTGCTGAAGAGCCGTGGAAGATCGGGATGTGCCATCGAATCAAAGATTCCACTACGGGCAGCCGTGCACCATTCCTTTGCGTAATAACACCACAGAGCATTTGCTCCTAGTTCTTCCCATATTTCGGTATGCTCATCCCAGTCGATTGGTTTTTCTTGCAGGTAGTGAATAGAGCCGAGCAAAAGGGTGGGGCGATAATCGCTTCGCCAGAAAGGTAGCACGAAGCGACTTGAGATCATTTCGCAGCCGTGGTACCAGTCTGCCTCCAGTCCACTAATTATTTCTAGATCAGGATAGTGTTCGCGAAGTTGAGCGACGCTTCTCAAGTAATGCTTTAGCTGGTTATGAGCTATTGAGCAGTCAATAAAATCAGGGCGCCCCAATGATCGGTGCAAGCATGGTGGTTATGCCTGCGCTCAGGGCTGCTTCCATGTTTTCCTTTAGGGTGCTTCCCCCGTCGGAAAAAACGCTATGAGTGTGGCAATCAACAAGTTCGATAGTATTCATGAGTTTCCTTTGCTGAATGGTGGGGAAGCCTGCATTTGTTTGCTCACTGAAGTGATGGCCCCTTATCGAAGAGACGTTCGAGTAGCGCGAAAAGCACCTCAACCGAACCATCGCTTCTGCGGTGCCCTTCAAGGAGGTTTTTCCAGATAAAAGCGCAGAGGCGGGATGGCTCAAGGGTCCTACTAACTGTTCGTGGGGAATGGTCTTATCACGCATTAAAACAAGTTGAGGCCTTTCTCTATATGAGCAAAATAGGAACTTTCTTCCTCGTGCGCTACGGCAAGGCTTTGAGCATCGAGAGACTTCATTTGGCCAGACCAAGTTTGCTGGAAGTGCTTGATTGGTTGCTCCATACGTTCGGATAAGCGGTGGCAGAACGAAAGAAAGTCTTCGTCTTGCTTTGCGTGTAATTCGTTTTTATCGAGGGCTTGTTCCCAGTACCGTCCGACAACCTCCGAGATGAGATGTGCTTTTGAGGGAAAATAGTTA
>ENA-OQDF01000068-OQDF01000068.1-human-gut-metagenome-genome-assembly--contig:-NODE-68-length-32159-cov-4.728209_pt1 | contig 32159 bp, 30 predicted proteins | sample MGYA00242769_ERZ504597 | MGnify/ENA primary metagenome ERZ504597 (study PRJEB26092, sample SAMD00036305) | human gut metagenome | host: Homo sapiens | study: EMG produced TPA metagenomics assembly of...
GAGATGACCAGGATGTCCCGGATGCCCGCCAGCATGAGGGTGGACAGCGGGTAGTAGATCATGGGCTTGTCGTAGACCGGCAGCAGCTGCTTGGAGGTCACGAGCGTGAGCGGGTACAGGCGCGTGCCGGACCCGCCGGCGAGGATGATGCCTTTCATAGAATTCCTCTCAGTTGACAATCGTTAGGCAAAAGCTGCTAATTGCAAACAACGATTAGACAAACATATTTATTAAAATTATATGCGCCAGCAGCGGCTTCCTCCTCATTCTCTTTAAAACGGACAGTAGAAACACGTAACTCTTTCTGCATTTATCGCGAGGTAGGAAATGAATAAGTACAATGAGCAGTGTCCAACAAACGAAAGGCAAACAATGCGAGTCGAAACAACCGGAGTATGCAGAGGAAACTGGAAAATCTACCAGCAGCTTAAAATAGAAGGCATCCATGAAGGCTCCAGCATAAAAGCTCAAGCGGCAACGGTTGACGACCGCCGTTTACCTTTGTCTCTTCTAAAATTCAAGGACAATAACGGCGAATCAGACTCATACGTTCTTGTAATCCCCGACCCCGACACCCGATCCATTAAAGTTGAGTTTAGCGAAATCGGCAAAGACGGTCGTAACCTGAGCAGCGACTCCCTTTCGCTCAATTGCAAGAACATCAAATGGGAGTCGCGTCTTAACTACAAAATTAAACCTGACATGTGCAGCAAACTCAGAAATTACGATGACGTTTCAGAGTTTGAGATGGCGACGATTGATTTTTGGCAGTGCATCGAAGATTCAAACGAGTATATCCTGAGGTGCACGGTTAGAACACCGTACCGCAACGACTCGCAAATCAAACTTCGCTGCCTCGATCGGTTCCTCAATGAGGTTGAGCTGAGCATAGTCAACTTCGGCTCAAATGTAACGAGTGTTGGATTTACATCTGAGAAAAAACAACTTGAAACACAGCTCTCGATCCGCATGCCAAAGGCGTTTGATCGTTACTACTTTATAATTGGCGATCAAAATCACCCTTCATTCAGTGCATTTGACTGCTTAACGCCTGATAAATTAGGCTTGCTTCTTGAGGAGACCAACTTCCTCTTTACCCATGCGCAGTTTGACCCTGAATACCCCGAATGGTTTACAGAGCATAAGGCAACCATTGGCGCACTGGAGAAGCAGAGAAAAATCGTCTTCAATAGCGCTCCGAAATTCAGCATCATTGTCCCTCTTTACAACACGCCCATTTCGTTTTTTAACGATATGGTCGAATCCGTAAAAAACCAGTCTTATGCAAACTGGGAGCTCCTCCTAGTTAATGCAAGCCCTGACAATCAGGAACTAAAGGCTCGCGTTGAGCAGGAAACAGCCCGCGACAACAGAATTAAGTCAATTAATCTTACCGAAAATAAGGGTATTTCCGAAAACACAAACGCAGGCGTTGCCGTAGCTTCGGGCGATTTCGTTAGCTTCTTTGACCATGACGACATTCTTGAACCGGACTTGTTGTTCTCATATGCCGAGGCAATTGAAAACAATAATGGCGTCGATCTTCTTTATTGTGATGAAGATAAACTCATGCCCGATGGAAGTTAGCGCAGCCGTTCTTTAAGCCGGATTTCAATATCGATCTGCTCAGAAACAATAACTATATCTGCCACATGCTTACCATCCGTAAGTCCCTGCTAGACACTCTAGAGCCGAACACAAAAGAGTTCGATGGAGCACAGGATCATAATCTGACTCTCCGCGCCGTGGAAAAGGCAAGGAAAGTTCATCATGTTGCGAAGGTTCTATACCACTGGCGCCTAAGCGAGACCTCCACCGCAGCAAATGCCGATAGCAAGCCGTATGCCACTATCGCAGGTATCAAAGCGGTCCAGAGTCATTTGGACAGGCTTGGGCTCAATGCGAAGGTCGAACAAGCGCGTCGTCCCTTTACATATAAAGTAACCTACGCTGTGCCAGATTCCCACCCACTCGTGTCAATTATCATCCCGACTAAAGACCACGCCGACATTCTGAACAACTGCATTACATCAATTGTTGAGAAATCAACGTACGACAATTACGAGCTCGTCATAATCGAAAACAACAGCACAGAAAAGGTGACGTTCGATTATTACGATAAGTTGCAAGCAAAATATCCTGACATCGTTCGTCTTGTAACTTGGGAACACGAATTCAATTTCTCCAAGCTCATGAACTTTGGCGTTGCTCACGCCAAGGGCGACTATCTCTTGCTATTGAATAACGATACTGAGGTAATTACGCCCAATTGGATCGAGACCATGCTTGGCATCTGCGCACGTGAGGATGTTGGCGCAGTCGGTGCAAAACTCTACTATCCGACAACACCATTCAGCACGCGGGCCTATGCGTCACTGGCGGCGTGGCGGGACATCTTTGCCAGAGCATGCCAAGGAATAATTGGGGCTACTTTGCACTCAACGATGCGCAACAAGACTTCAGCGCTGTCACTGCAGCTTGCATAATGACCAAGCGTAGCGAATATGAGAAAGTCGGAGGTTTCACCGAAGAGCTTCAAGTTGCATTTAATGATGTTGACTTTTGCTTAAAGCTACGCGAGATTAACGACCTGATCGTATACACGCCCGAAGTCGAGCTCTATCACTACGAGTCGATTTCTAGAGGCGTTGAAAACAATACGGAAAAGCAGATTCGGTTCCACAAAGAAGTCGCATACATGAATTATCGCTGGGCAAAATACTATGTCGAAGGCGATCCGTACATTAACCCAAATTTCAGCGTGGGAGAACCCGGAAATCGCTACTATCATTTATAAAGTGTTAGCTTAATTCTGCGCTTTCTAATTTTAACCTTATTAAAATGCGACTAATAGATAAGGGAATCGAGGGTCAACCCTCGATTCCCTTACTATGAATAATTGCATTCCATACATGATATACAGTTAAGAAGCGTTTGTGATTCGATACACAAGCAGGCGTTGATTCCGCATGCTGGCCAGAATCCGCATCATTCCAAAGGCGTATTTAAAACCCAGCCCCACTGTGGTATAGCGGTAGTGTGGTAGTAGTTCAGCCACCAAGCAAGTGATGTTGTCCTGATGTAACCGATGTTATCCATAACCATACCGTTTCCGATATAAATAGCAATATGGCCCCAGCGGGCACCAGCACTTGTATGAGTATGCGTAGGGACCGCAACGATCATTCCAACTTTAAGCTGAGATATATCTCGGCTGTAACACCAATTCCAGAACATGTCGCATGCGTCGCCGTTGGGATATGACCCCAGCACGGGGTAAAACACATGGCTAACCCACTCCGAGCACAGTCCCGCCCCAGGAGAAGGAACGCTATGGCAACGATTAACGATCTGGGACTGCAAGGAGGCGCGCGCGGAGTGCTCAGGCTCCACCCAAGCACCTGAGGCATTAAAGAAATACTCGGAGTCTCCAATTCTGTTCCAGCCATTTACCATTTGTCCAGAAGACATAAGGTAGTACCACGTTCCATCATCATCGAGGAACCAGCCAGTATTCATAGCTCCGGATTCGTTGTCGAGGTGATACCACCTACCGTCAATGAATCGCCAACCGCGCTGCAGAACCCCATCTGAGTCTGTGTAAAACCACACCTGTTCAGCTGAGGACCAATACCAGCCAGCGACAGGCTTTCCCTCGGGATCCCTGAGCTTAATTCCACCCGCGCCGTCCTTGACGCCCGAAAGCACAATCGCACCACTGCTGCACGCATAATATACGTTTTCATCTTGTGAGAAGACCCAAGTGTTGCACTTTAATGCACCGCCGCTATCCGGATCCAAATAATAAATGGAGCCATTTACAGTTTGAAATCCTTCCAGCATGGCGCCATTATTATTGGGGTCTAGCAAATACCAGCTAGAACCATTGTAAAACCACCCGGTACGAATCTCTCCCGATGCGTTGGAGCAATACCATGCCCCATCGTTAATAAACCAACCGGAGCTCATAGAACCGGATTCGGAAAAATGATACAAAGAGCCGTTAACAAGCCTAAAGCCCGTAGCCATTAATCCAGAAGCTCAAGCCAGTACCAAGTATTGCCAAGGAGTAACCACCCGGTCTGCATAGCGCCCGAACTGTCCAAATAGTACCAGCTATCATCAATTAAAACCCAGCCGGTCTTCATTGAACCCGATGTCTCGTCAAGGTAGAACCAGCGCCCACCGGTGGCAGCCCATCCCTTCAAATGTGCACAGGAGTTAGAAAATAAATGCCAGCCATCGTTCAAGTATTTCCAGCCAGTAGCTGCATAACCTTCGGAATCAAAATAATACTCCGCCCCTCTAATGGACAGAAAACAGTTTGACGGCCAACCACCAGCCTCATATCTCCACCACCATTTACCGTTTTGGTAGGCCCAAGAACCAGGAAGAGCGATGTTATTATCAGAGGAACGAACGATCTGGAACGACAGTTGAGAGGTAACGCCGGCGTAATTCCCTAGCCCATTCACTCTTATAGTGGCGCAGCCAGGGGCAACATTATCTGAATACGTGACTTCATAATCGATTCCGCTTGCTAGCACAGAACCGCTGGCAGTCAAAACAGAGACATCAGGAGTAATCACATCGCCAGTATATTCATATATCGACGAATCGATAGATGCTTTGAAATTATCGGAATCCAAAGTCAAACGATCGCTACCTGATGTCCCAAATGCTTCCTGACCCGATTGAACCAAAGAGCCATCAGTGCCTTCAGCACGCAATCTTCAGTTAATGAAAATGCGATTGCGGGCCATAAAAGAGAGATGAAACAAATAGATGTTAGACAAACCACGCTGATTAAACTCAGATGTCGATTTTTCATCATTTTTCTCTTCTCGCCAAATCAAATTAACCTTTGAATATCCAGATGCAGTCGACCCAGAGATGCAGTTCCCAAATTAATTAATATGCAAGACAACTCGCTTGATACGTTGCACCAGATAAAACGATAAGACACTCAACATAGGGATTGTCTATTTGTTAGACAATCCACAACCAGCAGTCGAGCGCGATCAATGGTGCACAAACTTAGGAGCCCTAATGAGGGATAGCCGAAGGAACTGAATCAAACCATGTATTGAGCTCATTCATGATCAGACCTTTTCTCAAGCTCTTTTTCGAGCAGGGCAATCCTATGAGTAAGGTTTTTGATCGCCAAAACATGACGACTCGCGGCAACGCTAAGAGACAGAGAGATTGCAAGCAACAGCACGATTGCACCCAAAAAAGGAAATTGGCCGGGTTGACAAACCCAATAGCTGTTGAGCAACTATAAATAATCTGAGGACATAAATCACAGATCAAGGCCGCCATACACATCAAAATCCACAGCAAAGAGTACTTAAGAAGCATCTTTCCGTTGGACACGAGACGTAAAACATAGACGAGGAATCCGCCGAAAAAGAGGGCCGCACCAATCCTCAAAATAAGATTCATTATTTGTCTCCCCTATGAACCCAGCACACAAGGATAATGGCTAACGTAACCTTGACCATATAGTAGACGGAAGAGAAGCCCCCGATAGATGAACGTCCACCTTGGCGCTCATTCATCTTTACAGGCGCTTCCATAACGGGAAGACCAAGCTTCATAGCCAAAGCAATCGACTCTGGCTCCGGGTAGTCATCAGGATAACTCTTGCAGAACAGGTCGATAGCATCTTTATTGCAGGCCCTAAAGCCAGAAGTGGGATCGGTGACCACCTTACCCGTAAGCAACTCGAGCAAAAATGAAAGCCACCTGATTCCAACACGACGCATAAAAGTTGATTGAAAACCATCAGTCTCAACCAGAAATCGAGAGCCTATCGCCAAACTCGCACCGCTCTCAATCAGCTTTACAAGCTCAGGAATATAAGAAGGATCATGTTGGCCATCGCCGTCAACCTGAATGTCGATATCATAGCCAAATCTCTGGGCATATTTATGGCCCGCTTGGACCGCTCCACCGATACCAAGGTTCTGCGGCAAATCCAATATGTTGATACCATGCTCTCGACAAAGCTCAAGCGTTGTATCTTGTGAGCCGTCGTTGATTACGACATAGTCATAACCCGCAGCTTTTATAGCTGCAACGGTATTGAGAATGCACTCCTGTTCGTTATAGGCAGGAATTATTACGAGAACACGCAGATGTCCTTTTGAACATGTCGTTGAAGTAAAAGACAATCGAGATTCATCCATTCCAAAAACAGTTGGCTCTTAGCGACGCCCAAAGAATTTGCGACTCTTACAGTCCAACGCATAGCTTAACTCAGACTTAAGTTTACTGTATCCTGTCTAACCATTAGGAAGTTACATCTCAAGCTTAGATATTTTGCTTGCTCAACTAGGGCACACATGGAGTCCCCATCCATCACCGCAGGAAAAGGACCCCTTGCAGTTCTGCCTCAAATACGGGGCGCATGTCCTGAGCGAACCCTCAACGCCGTCCCATTCGATCCAATCGAATCCAACTAATTGCCCACTCCTACTATAACCATGACCTATATCGCTAATTTAGAAAAAACGGATATACAGAAGCTCGAACATCACAAAATACAGCAGCGCAAATGGAGCCCCGAGCATAAAGGCTGTAACTTTAGCCTTCACCTCCTCATCGCAGTAAATAGGGAACCTGAGCAATAGACAGGCAAAAGGTATTATCAAAGGTATGAGATATCGCGCTTGGACACCCGCAACTGTCTGGCTTCCAACTCCTGTAAAAGCGATGTATAGAGCCAAAGCAACTAGGTGGCAAGTAGCAAGAACCAGGAATAGAGTCCAAACAATTCCGCAACGGCTAAGCTTTATTTTAGTATCTTTTTCATTATCAATAATGCAAATAGCTTCAAACAGCATGATGGGGAGATACGAAAGCCATGGGAACAGATTAGACACGTCCCCAAGATAAGCCATATTCGTTGATATTGAATTGAGAAACGCCGGGGTCAGCATCGATCCAAAAACGAAATTCGAGATTACAGCTATAGTTCCAACTGGATTTGCAAGCACTCCCGTCGTTTGACCAGCCGTAGAGACTTCGGAGCCACCACGTGCATCAGAAATATTATTTACGACAGATGAGAAATATGGCGTCAAGAAAGATAGGATCATAATGGCACAAACGAATAGAGCAGTACCAATCAAGATACGTCTTTGCTTGCTTGAAACATATTTATTTGCAGGAATTAAAAGCGCAAGTCCAAATAAGGGAAAATAAATCGCTTTAGCTGCAAACCCGATTGCAAAAGATAGTAGAAATGCGAAGAACGTTTTAGCAGAAATATCCTCTTCAGAAATAAGCATCTTCAACAAAAGAGCTGTTCCTAGCAAACTGAACGATATCACACAGGGATCATACGAGTAACTGGCTGCCATTAACACAGCAGACGGGAACAACGCAATACAAGTGAAAAGACATTTTCTGCAAGGGGCTATACGAATTGCGATTCCGCAGATAACTGCATACGCAAACAAATTAAAAATTTTACCCAATGCAAATTTGATAGAGAATGGGAGATGAAGCAAGCGACCCAAACAAAGGCCGATAGATGAAGGAATATAGGCAATTTTAGAAAGAGCCACACTATCAAAACAATTAAAACGTTCGATACCTTCAGCTAAATCATTTTATCAGCCTCTCTGACCAATTGCTCAACAGAGCCACGGTTAAACTCTCTTGTTTCATCTATTGGGTACTTACCCAAAGCTGCATCCAAACTAAAGCCGTCCCCCATATAAAACTGCTCGACTATCATTCGGTCAGAATTTGTTATTTCAGCATTTGTGAGGTAGGAAAAACTGTTTGCATTTCCATAGTGGACCTCATCATCCCATGTCAAAAAATTTGTAACGGGAAAGCAAATAATTACGGATAGACCAATTGAGACAATGCATGCGAAAGCGAACAGTTCGGGCTTCAGATAAGAAATGCCCCCATTAATAGCAATCAATCCGATCAAAACCGTAATGGGCAAAGCAGACGCGAACAACACCGTCTTTGACTTATCGAGCGGAATGCCAATAAAAGCGATTAAAACAGCAAAGCCAACAAAAACCGCCAAATAAAAGAAACACTTCTTAGCATCAGTTTTCTTAACCGAGGTTACGAAGCTCTTCATCAGGCCATAGCAAAGCTCAATTCCCTGGAACGCTAAAACTAAATGAAAGCATATAACCAGACCTGAGATATTCCATGCACCAAGACCGAAGGGGCCAAACGTCTTCGCGCCAGCCAATATGATGAAAACTAGCAGAAAGCTGCTGAGGATACTGGACGCGACGAGAACGGTTATCTGACGAATAGCATCACCGCTCGACTGTGATTTCGGTTGCAAATATAAGCACGCAACAGCAACGACATCGCAAAAGAGTTCAAGAATGAATAGATTTAAATTCTTATAGTGCAATGATGTCGCGACAGCTAACAAAAGAAGTCCCAGCCCAAAGATGGCAAGCGCGTACTCGCTTTTCTTAATTGCAGGATTATTCAAAACGTGCATCTCCAACTAAAGACAAAATCGAATAGGATAAGTCGACAATAACAAATTCGGGTCTTAGATCCAACTTCACTCAAAAGCTAAGTAAAAGCCAGCCAAGTATCACTTAGCAAATACAAAACGCCTTCTCGACATCTATAGCAGTGGCGTCCCAGCTATATCGATTTTCAACAAGGGCCCTAGAGTTTCGAGACTGTAGAGAAAGCAGCTTTCGATCATCAAAAAGCCTGCATAATGCCGAAACCACCTCATCAGATGACATGGACTGAATTATCGTGCCGTAGCTATCATCTGGAATAAGCTCGTGCGCGCCTCCCACATCTGTTACCACAGCAGGCGTTCCGCAAGCTGAAGCCTCAAGAAGTACCGTCGAAAAGCCTTCGGACCGAGTTGGAAGACAAAGCACATCTGCTTGCTGAAGTAAGGAGGAAATGTCCTCTGCGCTACATCTCCCAAGCCAAAACAAGTTCGACGAACAGGCTTCCTTGACTTCATTGGCCAGCGGACCATCCCCTGCAAGAACAAAACAAATATCACGCTTGGTAATATCCTTTGCGCGAGCTGCCTCAATAATTGAATAAATTCCCTTTTCAGGAATAAACCGCCCAACAAAAGCCACAACTAAAGATGATTGAGGGACACCTAATTCTGATCGGAAATCTCTACCCGAAGAGATGCTCCTATAAATTGAAGCATTGATTGAGTTCGATATTACGCCCTTTGCACCGATATTAAAATGCTGAAGCCATTCAACGCTTTTAGAAGAAATCCCATAGAAATCAGGTTCAAACGTCTTTACGCGATCAGTAATCCAATCCTCATATCGGCGCACAAAATAATCAAGGAATGGCTGATTGAAAGAAAGATACGCTGAACCATGGTCGAGAACGACGGCCCTAGTGTTATGATCCACAGCAAACTTCAGCTTCGAGTGAGAGGGGGAAAAGCCTCGTGTTGATAAGTACGCCGTCCCACTCATAATCATCAAGCTTTGCAGGAGCCGGTAATAATCGCCGGTTTTTTTGGGAAGAGGAAGCCTTCCATCAAGCAATGAAATACATGGAAGCCGAATTATCTCGAGACCGTTTTCGACTGAATGACCGACTCCTACGCGCATTGAATCATTAGTAACGATAACCACCCTGTCGCCGCGGGCAGCTAGGGCATGAGCGAGACCATCGACAAAATTGCCAATTCCACTAAGTTGCGGGTGATAATGATGGGTGAAAATACAAATAGAAGAACTCATTACATAACCTCATCTGGTAAAGATTTCATATCCTTAATTCTGCGCAGTCCAGACTTCACCATCCCCAAAGTCAAGCAGAAGAGGAAGATGGGTATGTCGATTTTCCGGCTCCGGAATTTTCTTCCATTCGCCATACATCGTTGTAAGATATTTATCCGTCATACGAGGAACGGGGAATTCACTGCCTTCGAAAACCGCACTGCTCAGAGGGAAAATCTCTGAAATAGGCACTGGCGCCATATTCGGCCAGCTTAACGTCAGACAATAATCAGAGACCTCACCCGTATTTGAGTCGGCAATACAGGAGTCGAACAAATCCTGGTAAGAGCATGCGCCTCGAGAAACCAGTCGTTCCACTACGTGTATAGCAGAACAACCAATTTGCTCGAGTTGTCCAAGGAACCTTTATGAGGGACAACAATGGAAGAAGAGTGATATAAATAAGCTCTTTTCTGTGCAATTGATGCAGTTCGGACTTGTTTTGCACGAAGGCGTTTATCTGTATAGAGCTGGTCATATGGAAAGATGTCGACAAAAATACCCATCGAACTGGAAGCCTCTCGAGCCTCCTGATTCTCGAAGCGAGTTTCATCGCGATACACCTTAGCAAACATCGCAGCATAGCCAATAGTATTCCGCGATGTATGGAGCGAATATCCTTCCGGTAAACCATCCTCGGCTAAAGAGCAAAAGCGGTCATAGTCTGAACGCATCATTCCGATATCTATATCATCATCCCAAGGGATAAACCCCCTATGACGCATTGCTCCTAAACATGTTCCGCCATCAAGCCACCACCTGATGCCGTGCTTAGAGCAGAATGCAGCGACAACCTGAAGGATATCCAATTCAGTGTTTTGAAGCTTTAATAGCGCGTGAGCTTTAGACATCATCGGCCTATCTCTTTTCCCCAAACCATTCTTGCGTCTGTTTCCCCAAAACAAAAGACTGATAAATAAGGCAAATAGCATTGGATATAAGCGCCGTTACAGTAGGGCCATTTAAGCCAAACAACACTTGCGCGGGAGCCATGACAGCAACAGCACTGATTAAGGACAATATGCTGCCAACAAATACCCCTCGGTAGTTATCAAGAGAAACCAGCAAATCGTTGACAAACCAAGCAATGCCAGTCAAAAAGGCACAAGCCAACATAGGCTGAAGGAGATCAGAATGTTTGGCTATTCCAGCGCCATAAAACAAAGACAGCAATAATTTGCCGAAAAAGAAAAGCGCAACTGCTGATATGACGCCGACAAATAAAATACCGGCAAGTATTTTACCTATAAGCGTAAAAAAGGACTTTTCCCTAGAATAGTAACGCTCTACTAAATAACCTAATAAAGGATTATAGATATACGTCGCACCCATTGGATAATTGCCACGGGAGCAGCAACTGATGCATAAATGCCTAGAGCAGAATCTCCGAATGTATAAGATAAATACTGCCTTGGAATATTCGGCGCCGCAGAAGCAGCAATGCCGCCCAGAACGATGGGCAAACAGCCACATAGGAAAGCTCTGACCTTCGCTTGGGTAATTCCAAGTTTGATTGCAGAGATTCGATTTGATCTCGGATAATCGTAAATAACACCGATACCTATAGTCACTACCGTCATTAGCAACAATGCACCTTCGAGCTATTTAACAGCCCAAAGACAACAATGAACGAAAGGAGAGAACCAATGCCCTGCATTATGAGGGATTTCCCAATATAGTCCATCCTATGGCCAACCTGATCATTGGCATGCATGACATCAATAACTAAGCCGGCGGTTTTATAGAGAGCATACAAAAGAACAGCAGGCACCGTATCAATACGACACGTCGCAATGGAATAGACGGCCAACATTGCAAACGCCATAAACGTAGTAAAGAAACGAAAAGTCAGGTATTCACCAGCAGAGTTTTTCCTTTCAACATCTGCAATTTGTACCGTGTACATCCTGTATTGGGCCAATTGAGAAAACATGTTGAAAATAGACATAGCAAGGGAATAAATTCCAGCAGCACTATATCCATCAGACAGTCGAACGACCAATATAGTGATTAGCCATTGACAGCCTAAATTCGTCAACGAGCCAACGGTATTCCAGAACATATTGTGTTTAATCGAAAGAGTCTTCTCTGTGGCTTCCACAAATATAAGCGCCCTTCTGAACAAGTCGCGATTCGGATACGAAGCTATTTTGCTTCTTTAATCATGTTTAAAATCAAAAGAAACAGCCAATTCGGTACAAGTCGCATAACGATTTCAGCTTTAGCAATGGACGGGCAAGCTCGTCGATATTTAAGCAAGCCAATTATGGAGCGTCGCTCTCTTGCATCGGCGAACCCCATTATTTCCTTTAGGTGCGGTGAATCAGGAAATCTTTCGGCAAATTGCTTAGCTGTATCAACCCTGTTTTTAACTCTTGTTAAATACCAATCATCTTTTGAAGCAACACCCGCAAGGAATCCAGTTTCATTCCCGCCATGTCGACGATACTTAACCAAGGGAGTCGTTGTAAAACTGCACTTCCCCAGTTCGCTGCAGCCCAATGTCAACCACAAATCATGTGCAGTGGATTCCGGAAAGGGAATCATCGACTTAGCAGCACTCGCATCTAGCATGAGAGCCATACCAATGCCGTAGCATACACTTGCAGCCTGAATAGTAATATCCTCTCCGGAGCACCAATTTACTTCAGGCGAATTTGGATGAGCTTTTCTGTAGCTCTCTACCAGCATGTTTCCGTTTTCGTCGATTACCGATCTATCGCAAACATCAAGAATTGAGCCTTCTTCTAGCATATGGTTGAGCGAAACTTGAACTCTGTTAGGCTCCCAAATATCATCTTGATCGCAAAATACTACGTAATCCCCTTCTGCCAAAGAGAGTAGTGCCTCGAACGATTTGACATAACCGAGATTTTTATCGCCATGATAATAACGATAGGCGTTTTTCTTTATATGCTCTTGGATAAACCCCTCTAAAGAGGCCGATTCGGGGCAGTCATTTCTGACCAAAAGCGTAACCGGAAACGTTTGTTCATCAATCGAATCAAGTTGAGCGGCGAAAAACTTAAGATCAGGTTTATATGCTGAAAGAAGTACGCATACGCCTGTACCATTTCCCTTTTCTATTTCCAAAATCCTCCCAAAGTCATGTTTTCAAGATTAGCAAAGCAATCATTAGAGATTTAAGGTGTTGTTTATTACGCTCAAAAAAGACAGGAGAAGGCTCGGCCTTTAGATAATACATGGCGGCAAATTGAATGGTGCTCCCGTAATTTTTAACACCAACACCGACATCTCGCCCCCCCTAGAGGGAGCGAGATGGTTGGCTTTTCAAAATAATCTGAAAAGGAAGCTCGTAGAGAATTAAAATCCTGCGCACCGGAAGTGCATACAGTTTATGACTGCCTTCTCATGAAACCGCTTGCCAAATCAAAGCACCTCAATTGGAAAAGAGTCCCTTAAGAATCAGTGTCTTTCTCCCACCTTTAAAGACACTTGTCCAATATCAATAGGAAACAACCTTTGTTCCATAAGGTATGTTATCGTAAATCCATTTTGCGTTCTGGATCTCAAGGCGCACACATCCTGCAGAGGATGGAACGCCCATCGTGGGATCCATCACCCGGTTACTGTTGACGTAGTAGGGCGAAGAATGGAATAGATAATCACCGTAGAACTGTGTGTAGTAATAGCAAGTATATCCATGCCCAAAGGAGTATCCCTTTCCGTAGACTTGGTACTCCCCTATCACAGTTGGCGTACTGGCTTTTCCCGTCGAACATACATATCGACGGTTTAAGGACCAATTATTCCATGACCCAGTGTAGATGCTCGTGATACAACGCGACGTATCGACAAGTATCAGCCAATTTGTATTGCTTGAATAACTTTGAGCTTTAGCGTCCATATAGTCTGACACCCACGCGCCGTTAGCCATGAAGTAATTCCAGGATCCGTCCACAACGCGCCAGCCAGTAGCCATAGCCCCACTAGCATCAAGCCAATACCAGGTGCCGCCCAAATTGAGCCATCCCTCTGCATATAACCAGACGAATTCAAGTAATACCAATATCCGTTAACGGCAACCCAACCGGTTTTCATAACGTAAGTAGATGGATCTAAATAGGACCAGGAGCCATCCTTGCTCAGCCAGCCAGATCGTGCATAGCCAGCGGTCTCATCAAAGAAGTACCATTTTCCGTTAACGTTCTGCCAGCCGACGCTCAAGGAGCCATTAGTCGGATCAGCATAGAAAATGCAGCCACCAAGCGTCACGAAACCGCGCGCTTCGACCAATTCGCCATCGCCGTTTGAAGTAAATAACTTCCCATTGCGCAATGTTCCGCACAACGAGCAGTCAGAACCAGCAAAAGCCTTAGACGGACCATCCTGAACCGAGTCCTGGACATCTACCCATTCACGACAAGCAACAGCGCCTGAGCCTTTTGCATAATAGCTTTTCCCATTTACAGAAAAATGCCCGAGCAGCATTTTGCGTCGACGGCAGGATCAAGATAATAGTATTGGCTACCGTCCTTCAGCCAACCCGTCTTTACAATACCCGATGCATTAGATGGCTCAGCGTAATACCAGTCTCCATCGCTCATAAACCAGCCGAGTGACAGCGCTCCCGTTGAAGAAAAATGATACCGATTCGATCCGATGGAAAAAAAGCCGGTAACCATTCTATTGTCATTTGCGATATCGAGCCAATACCAAGCGCCGTTCACCGAACGCCAGCCCGACGCAAGTGCGCCGGAACCGTCTGCGTAATACCAGTCCGTACCATCAAACGCCCAACCAACAGCCATTGCACCGGAATCCGATAAATAATAACGTGATGAGCCAACGGAAACGATTCCCCTAGACATAGCACCATCATTGGCGGGATCAAGCCAATACCAGTTATTGCCAGTTTGAAGCCAACCGGTTAAGACTTCACCATTGCTACCCCAATACCATAAACCGTTATCAAGACACCATCCATTAATCAGTCCATAGGTTCCAAGAAGATAAGGATGCCCATCGATAACACGTCGCCCAGTAACCATGGAACAGCCGTCAAGGGAGTCAAACCAGTACCATTGGCCTCCGATAAGCTGCCAACCATTTGCCAAAGCGCCTGATGGACTCGCGTAATACCACTTATTGTCAGTAAAAATCCAGCCGCAACTCATCGCGCCGTCACGAGCGGGGTCCAAATAAAACAACGAGCCGTCAACATTCTGCATTCCGGTCAAACGGCAGTCGTCAAGATAGTAATACCAGGACAAACCGTCCCATTGCCATCCAGATAGTTTTTCCGTCGTCGACGAGTCTTGGCTTTCGACAACCTGTGGATTCGAATCTTCCGCTGTTTTGCCAGCATAATCGTTGGAATCTTGAGCGAGACCGCCGCCGACAAAAGCACCCGACCCTTCCGTCGAGTCGCGCTCTACGATATCGTTATCCGCCCCCTCTTCCACGGCATAAGCAGTGCAAGAAAACGCGGGGGCGAAAACCGAGAGCGAGGCGGATAGTAGCACCAAGCCGATTGCTCGCCAGCAAATTCGATGATCAATCCGAGCATTCATTTCAGGCCCCCAACCGGTACCGACTGTCTTACAAGGAATCAATTAGATAAACGGACGGCTGCGCCGATCACATTTCCCCTAGCGCTGACGATGAATACCGACACCCTGATGAGGCCAGGAGTCAATCATCATACCGCCGCCAAGTGCGATTGCGATATGCCCGCGATAATAAATCACATCGCCACGCTGAATCGAGCTGGTGCTCACGGGCATAAAGATGTTGCTTCGATACCAATTCATCGAATTGTAGGTTTGGCTTGGATCCCAGCGATGGTTATAAGGGTTGTAAACACCCATATCCATGCCAGTAGCATAAAGACATTGCAAGACAAAACCAGAGCAATCAACAGCCCCGCCGGGAGCGGTAGACCAAGGCTCAATATATTGCGTACCGATATATTCGTAAGCACGCTGAATAAAGGCATTCACGCAATCTTCCCGCGTCGCTTCGACAGAAATGCGAGAAGGAGTCACATAGGTAAGTAGCCAGTGCAGTAGCTAGACAACTGAACAGTCCAAGAGCTGACCTGGGGATACTGCGGAGGATTTTGCCAGCCAACCTTGTCGCACTGGCCATCGCTCCAGAAAATTCGACGCACGCCATCGATGGTTCTTGCGCCTGTTGCCATAGCACCGCTGCCGTCTAGCCAATACCACTTACCCGAATCTTTAAGCCAGCTAACATGCATGCTGCCGTTGGAGTCAAGGTAATACCATGTTCCATTGAGGCATTTCCAACCAGTTGCCATTTTTCCGTCGGCGTTTAGGTAATACCATGCACCGTCAGTAAAAACCCATCCAGTTTTCATCGCACCAGAATCGGCATCAAGCCAATACCAATCGCCATCAATCTGCAGCCATCCACGATGAATGACGCCCGTTCCGGGCTCAGCATAAAACCTTTGATTTGCAACATTAACCCAACCGGACGCAACCTGCCAGCCATCAGCTCCAGCTGTTTTTAGGATAGTACCGTTTTCGCGGATCACATCTTTGCAAAGATATCCATTGCCATCGGCATATCTTTCTACGCCGTCTTTAACGGTAATCCAGCTTGACACCACAAGTCTACCGCTCAGGTTTGCGAAACAATCGTTGCCGCCCACCTCAAATAAGCCCGTTTTCATGAGATGCTAGCAGGGTCCAGGTAATACCAACTCACGCCCTCTTTATACCAGCCAGAAATAAGCGCGCCAGATTCAGAGGCAAAATACCAGCCGTCCTCGGACTGAGCCCAACCAATAGCCATAGTCCCATTCGAATTCAAATAATATGCTGCATTGCCAAGGTCTAAATACCCAACAGACATTTTGCCGTCGGAAGCCGGATCGAGATAATACCAGGTTCCGTTAACGAGTTGCCAGCCAGTGACCGCAATACCATTAGAGCAGTAATACCAATCTACTCCATCTTTGAACCATCCATTTACGAGGCCATAGTCGCCAAAAATGTAGGTACTTCCATCGATCTCGTGACGACCTTTGAACATAGCCAGCGTCTGAGAGTCAAAATAATAGCGAGTCCCACCTATCGTCTGCCATGACGAAGCAAGTGCGCCCGATGGATATGCCCAGTACCAATTCCCGTCAACGAGAATCCAGCCGGTTTTCATAGCACCAGTGGCATCTAAATAGTATTTCCCGCTCCCGAGGTCGACAAAACCAACCTGCATTATATGGGTGGCAGGATCCAGGTAATACCATGTGCCGTCTTGATAAAACCAATCAGCAGCTAAATCGCCTCCAGCATTGGCATAAAACCAATTTCCATCTGAGTTACGTAGCCAGCAGTTCTGATATAGCGCGCCAAAAGGCGTTGCGGCATTGCCGTCATTCGCATAAAACGAAGCAGTCGATCCGCCAGCATCGGTCACATTGAAATAACCTGTCTGCATTGCACCATCATTGGCCGGATCAAGCCAATACCAATAGCCCCCGCTTTGCAGCCAGCCAGTTTGGTGTTTACCGTTTTTTCCGTAATACCAAACTCCAGACGACTCGTCTCGTTGCCAGCCATCTTTTATGACGGAAGAATTATCAGGTTGCAAATCATCGGAAACCACAGAAGAAAAATCCGCTTTTGACTCAATACTCTGAGCCTCAACGGAATCCTGTGCAAACGCGACATTCGCACTCAGGGGCAAGCAGCAAGCAGTGATTAATGACGCAGCAGCACAAACAAGCGTGGCCTTCTTTTCGAATCGATACATAAGCGACCCTCCCAGATATCCTATTTAGTTATTTTAATCCACCTTTCGAGATTGATTTTCGCTACTTTCTGTTCAGTCTATGTAGCTAAATACAATTGATTGAACATATCGTTCAATCATTCTATTCTTTTCCTAAGCAATGAACATCTTAATTGGAGGCCTGCAGTGGAACTGACCAAGCGTAACTTTACAGTTCTGTACGAATACCTAAAGAACCCATATGCCAGCCAGCGAGAAGTTGCCGAGCGCACCGGCCTTTCACTTGGATCAGTAAACGCAGCGAATAAAGAGCTCACGAATGAGGGGCTTCTCGAATCGGACAGCCTAACCGACGGCGGTTACGAAGCGCTTCATCCCTATAAGGTTGAAACGCAGTGATATTGGCTGCGGGGCTTTCGAGCCGCTTTGCTCCCATTTCGTATGAAAAGCCCAAAGGCCTTTTAAAAGTACGTGGTGAGATCCTCATTGAGCGACAGATTAGGCAGCTGCAAGACGCAGGTATCAGCAATATCACCGTCGTTGTCGGCTATAAAAAAGAATATTTCTTCTATCTCGAAAGCAAGTTCGGCGTCTCGATTGTCGTCAACAACGAATATGCATCCAAAAATAACCACGCATCGCTTATGTGCGTAAAAGAGCGGCTTGGCAACACCTATATTTGCTCAAGCGATGATTACCTTCTAAACAATCCGTTCGAAGCATACGTTTGGAAAGCATTTTATTCTGCTCAATATGCTGAAGGCGCCACCAAAGAATGGTGCATTCAAACCGGAGCAATGGACAGAATTACCAATGTTACGATTGGCGGTTCCGATGCTTGGTATATGCTCGGACATGTCTACTTTGATAAAGCCTTCTCGCTTGCATTTAAGCAGATTCTCGAAACGGAATATAACAAGCCCGAAACAACGGACAAGCTTTGGGAAGATCTATATATCGAGCACATCAAGGAGCTCGATATGGTTATCAAGAAGTATCCTGAGGGCGAGATCAACGAATTCGATTCTCTTGATGAGCTGCGTGCCTTTGATCCGCATTTTATCGAAAACGTTGACTCCGATATTTTCGATAACATCGAGCAAGTGCTCGGCTGCTCCAAAACAGAGATTCACGACGTTTATCCCCTTAAACAAGGTCTTACGAATCTATCGTGCCACTTTAGAACCAATGACGGAGAGTACGTTTACCGCCATCCGGGAGTCGGGACCGAACTGCTTATTAACAGAAATGGAGAAGTAGCCGCACTTAAAAAGGCCAAGGAGCTCGGCCTTGACGACACGTTCATTCATGAGGACCCAAAGCGTGGTTGGAAAATTTCGAAGTTTGTACCCAACGCAAAGCAGCCTGACCCGCATGATCCTGCCCAAATGAATCGAATGATGCAGATGTGTCGTTCGCTTCACGAGAGTGGTGCAAATGTTGAAACCGAATTTGACTTCTACCTCGAAGCGAAGCGCTACGAATCACTTCTTCTGGAAAAAGGTCCCATCGACATTCCAGGCTACAGGGAAATGTCCGCCGAAATCGATGAATTGGAGCACTTTGTACAGGCCGATAATGCACCAAAATGCCTTTGCCACAATGACTTCTTTTACCTCAATTTCCTTATCGATGAGAACGACAAGTACTATCTCATTGACTGGGAATATGCTGGCATGAGCGATTACGCAAACGATTTTGGAACATGCAGTGTCTGCTGCGAGCTTTCCGAAGATGAAGTCGACCGCGCGCTTGATGCATATTTTGGGCGCAAGGCAACAAACAACGAAATTGCGCATAACTATGCGCACATTGCCCTTGCAGGATGGTGCTGGTACCTCTGGTCTCTTCTGAAAGAAGCCGAAGGCGACTTCGTGGGCGAATGGCTCTATATCTACTTCAATTACGGTGCCAAATACCTCAAAAAGGCACTGGAGATCTATCGGAAAGGTGAGTAACGATGCAATTCGGCTTTTTTAGCGGTCTTCTTTGGGGCCTTGATACAGTAATTCTTGGAATCGGCTTGGCGCTTGCGCCCTATATTGGATCGGCGGAAGCGCTTGCATGCGCCTCCATTGCGGGATCCTTTCTCCATGATGCCTTCTGTGCAATTTGGCTCTTTGGCTACATGGGAGTCCGAGGCAGACTAAAAGACACGCTCGCTGCACTTAAAACTCGTTCGGGCAAGGTCGTCATCGCCGGCGCCCTACTCGGTGGACCTATCGGAATGACCGGCTACGTATTGGCAATTAATAACATCGGAGCTGCCTACACGGCAATCATCTCCGCCTTCTATCCCGCAGTCGGAGCATTCCTTTCCTTCGTACTGCTGAAGGAGAAAATGGGCAAAGGCCAGATTCTTTCCCTTCTCGTTGCTCTTTGCGGTGTAATGACGATGGGCTATCTATCGGCCGGATCGAGCGAGATTGCAAATGCCCCCCTCGGCTTACTCGGCGCAGTGCTTGCCGTTATTGGATGGGGATCCGAAGCGGTGCTGTGCGCATGGGGAATGAAAGATGATGCCGTTGATGACGAAACAGCTTTGCAAATCCGCGAAACTACAAGTGCGCTTGTTTATGGAGCGCTCGTACTCCCCCTCTTCGGAGCATGGCATTTCACGTTGGGCGCTATCCCAAGCATGCCCACATTGATTATTGCACTCGCCGGACTCGCAGGAACTGCATCCTATCTGTTCTATTACAAGGGCATTGCGGCAATCGGAGCAGCGCGTGCGATGGCTCTGAATATCTCCTATTCGGCATGGTCAGTGGTCTTTGGCCTGATCTTGCTTGGAACAATTCCCGACATGGCATCCGTAATCTGCTGCGTTGTAATTGTATGCGGAACAGTTTTGGCAGCCAGTAACTGGGACGAACTATTTGGACGTAAGAAGACGGCGTAGCTAGATTAACAATGTAGCAAAAGGGGAGAGCTCGTCGAGCTCTCCCCTTTTAGCATCATGGCTATTCAATTACCACGCCTGGCTATCCATCTGTTGCCACGTGCCGAAGAACACTTGGGCATTTCGCGTAACATTGCCGTTAATCGAATCCGAAAGATAGACAATTCCCTGCTCGTCATCATAGCCTTTAAGGACTACGGCATGATTACCGCCCCACAGACCATAGGAATGCCCGTTATACCAACGCGCAGCATAACGGCCTCCTGGCCAACTTCCCCATTCGGTATTCCACATCTCAACAGGTTGACCACAGGTCAGCCTGTTCTTAATGGAAGAAATTGACGAGAAAGAGACGTCTTTTGCCTGCTTGCCACTTCCAGCAGCACGCAGAAAGTTATTACCAGCAATAGTAATCGCAGGTGCGACGCATCCCATGAGACCCCCGCTGCTACGCCTTGGATTGCCATCAAAAGCGGTAACAAAATTGCCATTACTTCCCTTGGGCAAATAGTAATCCGCAATAATCGTCTTACCTAAACCGAAACCATAGTAGTTAAGCAAGTTTGTAAGGGCAACCGACTCACAGCCAGTAGGAAGTTCCGGGTACTGCGAATAGCACGGGACATCGACCCAAGCGCCAACCATTGCGCCGGATGAACTGAACTTGTAGTCAGTAGAGCCGATCCAATACCAACCGTTGCTCAACATTACTCCCCCACGTGCGGCATCAAGGTAATACCATGTGTCCCCACGGGAAAGCCATCCCGTTTTCATTATGCCAGAAGCGGAATCTAGCCAGTACCAGTTACCGCCATCGTTAAGCCAGCCGGTCGCCATTCGACCATCCGAGTTAAAGTAATACCAAGACCCAGCAATTTGCTGCCATCCAGTCAGAATTACCCCATTAGCAGAACAATAATATCGAGAACCCTGACTCTCAATCCAGCCCGTTCTGGCATTACCGTCATCGTCAATCAGCTGGATTCCCGAATCGGTCATTATGCCTTTAAGGTCAATTGCGCCGCTGGATGACGAATGATACATCCAAGACCCATCACCGTTTGACCAGCAATTAGCCATCATCTTGCCGGTACTATTAAATATGTATTCACATGATCCGATAGTTTGACGCCCGTGGTCATAGCATGCGTCGAGGGGTCGAGCCAGTACCATGCACCGCTTAGGCTGAGCCATCCGGAGGCGAGGCACCGGAGCCCGTCGCGTAGTACCAGTCCCGCCGTCGAGCACCCATCCGGTCGCCATCGCGCCGGAGGCGCTGAACCAGTACGCTGAGTCGTTGCACACGTGAAGGCCCGTCACCATGGCGCCGCCCGCGTCGGGGTCGAGCCAGTACCAGGAGCCGCCGGTGTAAAGCCAGCCGGTCGAGGCGATGCCGTTCGCAAACCAGTACCAGGAGCCGTCGACGAGGCCCATCCGTTAAGGGGCCGCAGCTGCCGAAGTAGCGGCGGACGCCCTGCGCATCGGTCTGGTAGCCCGTCAGCATGGCCCCCGTCCGGGCGTCGAAGCAGTAGGGCACGCCGCCGACGGATACGGGGCCGCGCGCCAGCGCGCCGGATCCCGTCGCGTAGTACCAGGTACCGCCGTCGAGGAGCCATCCGGTAGCCATCGCGCCGGACGCATTAAACCAGTACAGTGAGCCGTTGCACTCGTGAAAGCCGGTAGCCATGGCGTGCGTCGAGGGGTCAAGCCAGTACCACGTACCGTTTAGGTTGAGCCAGCCGGAGGCGAGGGCGCCGGAGCCAGTCGCGTAGTACCAGGTCCCGCCGTCGAGGACCCACCCGGTCGCCATGGCGCCGGACGAATTAAACCAGTACAGGGAGCCGTTGCACTCGTGAAGGCCGGTTGCCATGCACCGCCCGCGTCGGGCTCGAGCCAGTACCACGTGCCGCTCTGGAACAACCATCCGGCATACGCCTTGCCGTTGGAGCTGCATAATACCAGGTGCTGTCAATTAGTTGCCAATGATAAAGGGAGACATCAACATACGCGTAGTTCATATCAACGTTGCCGTTGATTCCAAGGACTTTTCCGTTGCTCTTATACTGCCAAAAACTGTAATTGCCGGTATAGTCACATTGCGAGTTATATTGAGCAATCCAATGATCCCAAGAGCTACTCTTAAATACAGAGTCAGTCAAAATGTTGTTAAACCAATTTAAATTTGCATAAATACCAGGCTCATATCCTGCGGCAGAAATCCTATTACAAAAAACCTGCGCCCTCGATGCAATTCCGGTTTGACGTCCATTTGCAATTATCGAGTTATCCTCAAGATCGTAATACACCGGCAATCTTGGATTATGTCCAGAAAGGCAATTGATCACCATTGATGCCTCATCGGCTGCCTGCTGATTATCAAAAGCATATGAATAGATATAGACGCCGTAGGGAATTCCGAGTCGCTCGCACTCAGAAATATTTCGATTAAATTGATAGTCAACTCGACCGCCCCAAGATGGAGCGCCAAATCCAACACGCAGAATAGCGAAATCGATACCAGAAGCCTTAACAGCATTCCAGTCAATACGTCCTTGATGCTCACTGACATCGATGCCCTGCGCCGTAGCCCCATCGGGAAGAATGTCCATGGACAATAAGGCTATTCCATCTTCTTCGGAAGAAGCATCCTCTGCGACCAATTGCCCATCCTCATAACGCCAGGAATTCTCAACTAGGGACCGCGCAGCTTCCGCGTTCGAGGGGAAAACAAACACAGAAATGGGCGCAAGGACCATCAGCACCAACAATGCCGAAAATAACTTAAGATGTTTGCTCATGTAAACCTCGTCATTCGTTCTTGTTTGCGTTTAGCTTACAGCATGGCTGTGAAAGATTTCCGAACATCCAACTGGACAAGATGCCATCTAGGACGACAAATAACTGCACGCAATACCACAATGTAAACAAGAACTTCCCAGCAGGGTGAAACCAAGGACTCCTAGTCCCTACTCTTACCCCCCCCCAAGAATACCGACTTCAAATAAACTTTCAAACTAGATGTCAAAAAGGTAGGGGATCCAGAGAGTCCCCTACAACTCAGAATTCTAACGAATCAATATTACTTTCGATGGACCCAAAGCGGTCAAACCGGAGATGCGGTTTCCATAACCATCACTATGCCAGAACAAATTTTCGCTCGGCGAATTGCCCCAGAAAAAGCCAATGTGGCTATCGTCGGCATATGGGTTGTAAGGATTGAAGAACACAATGTCCCCCTTACGAGCCAAGCCACTGCGCAACAACTCATCAATAGAGTTGAAATAAGTCACGTTCGCGCACGTATCGATAGCGTAGCCGTACCAACGATAAGCGTTAACGCAGCCGCCCCTTCCGGGACCTCCACTCCAAGGGGAATGGCTCTGCTCGGCGGCAATGGGAGCTAAATTACCGCCCGCTTTCATATACGCATGCGATACAAATCCGCCGCAGTTCATACCGGTATACCCATCCCAACGAGGATCACCCTTTGGATACATGCATGTTTCTTGGCTAAGATGCGTATCGTAGGGTGTTCCACGGTAATAGCCATCGTTTTCGTGGCTCATAAGCCAATTGACCAGGCTGGACCTATTAACCCCCAAAACAGAACCAGACGTATTCAACCATGCACCACTTGCATTGAAGTAGTAGTCGACGCCATCGATTTTCAGCCACCCGTTAGCAAACATAGCGCCCGAAGGCTGAAGCCAGTACCACGTGCCGCGGTCATTGAGCCATCCGGTCTTCATCTTGTAGGTGGAAGGATCCATCCAATACCACGCACCGTTAACATATTGCCAACCAGACTTAAGGACACCATTGGAAGATGCGTAATACCAAGTATTGCCGCTTTCGTCAGAAGCGTCTTTCGACATAATCCAACCAGATGCTACATTGACGGCACCGTTTGCATCCGCATAGAAAACCGCGTCTCCAATATGAATCACACCTGGCAATGAAGACGAGTCAGCACGATCAGCGACTACGGGAGATCCATCAGATGAAGTAGGCAACGGCTCGCTCAGTGCTCCAGACGATTTCGCCCATGCCATACCGTCGCTCAAGTTAATCCAGCACGAAGATGCCATCGCACCGGAATCATAAGAAAAATAGCGCGTGTTTCCTACCGCGAATTCACCAGTACACATTGCGCCGGATACATCATCAAGGTAATACCAGGCGCTTCCGAACTTTATCCATCGTCCTCGTTGAATAGCTCCATTTGATGCGGCGTAATACCAAGTACCATCAACAAGTGCCCAGCCTGTTGCCATGGCGCCTGAACTCGTAAGGAAATAGGTGGACAACTCCACTTGCATAAAGCCCGTGAGCATAATATGGCTTCCTGGATCCAGGTAATACCAAGAATTCCCTAGAAGTAACCAGCCTCCATGCAGTAAGCCGTTGGAGTCAGCGTAATACCAGTTGTTGTCAATAAGAGCCACTGGGAGGAGAGCATGGCCCCTGAGCTGTTAAAGCTATAAGAAGTGCCATTACATTCTTTCAACCGGTGGCCATAGAACCGTCTGCAGGATCAAGCCAGTACCAACGACCCCCATCCGAGAGCCAGCCTTTCACCATGCACCAGAGCCGGAGAAATAATGCCAGACGGAAGCATCAAGGTGCCATCCGATAAGCATTGCGCCAGAAGAGGAGAATCCATACGTGGCTTCCCCGATCTGCAGCATTGTATCGTGGACCATCTTGCCCTCATCATCCAGCCAATACCAGTTGCTGCCGTCTGAAAGCCAGCCTTTTACCATGCGCCAGAACCGGAGAAATAACGCCAAGCAGAAGTGGGGCCTGTAGAATCTAGGTACCAGCCGACACGCATTGCACCCGAAGAGGAGAATCCATAAGTTGCACCCCCGACTTGAACCAATCCATCCTGAGCCATTCGACCTTCGTCGTCGAACCAGTACCAGCTACCGTTTATGTGTCTCCAAGAAGAAACAGCGATTGTTCCGTCGGACAAGCCCCAACGCCAATAACCAGCCCCTTCTTCGGGTGATATCCACCCCTGATGCCAAACAATTTGATTCGAAACCTCAGAAGGGGTCTCATTATCAACCTGAGAGTTCTGCTCGACAGCGAAGGTCGATTCGCGCTGAGCATCAACGCCTGACTCGACAGAAGCAATAGCAACGTTAGATGCGGGACCTTCGTCAGTGTTATTCGAATCAAGGGCGTATAACATCGAGGGCGAACCCAAAAGGAGTCCCAAAGAAACAAGGCCCGAAAAGACCAACACCCCGAATGAGCATTTCTTCATAGCAGCACGGTATCCAATCACGCAGCGACCCCGTCACCTCAGGCAACGGGGCCTCAATCAAACTAGCTCAATAATGCGTTAGCCAATTTGTTGGCAGTTCTTGCACTCTCGTAAAGCACCGCGCCTCCGGGCCTCCTGGATAGAGATCTGCGAATAGCCCTTTGCGTCCTTGCCAACGGTACGACACTTATGCGTATGGTAAACATCGCTACCGCTCTTATACCAAACTAAACCGTAGTCCGGAATCCACTTGCCGTCCTCGCCGACATAGTAGGAGCCAACCCAGGCATTCGTAGCCATGGCGCCGGAAGACTGGAGGTAGTAGTCGCCGACCCAGGCGTCGTGGGCCATAGCGCCGGAACCGCTAAGTAGTACCAGGCGCCGCCGACCTGACGCCAGCCGGTGGCCATCGCACCGGAATCGTCGAACCAGTACCAAGAGCCACCCAGCTGCGCCAGCCGTTAGCGACCATGGCGCCCGAGCCGTCGAGATAGAACCACGCACCGCCGATGTTGAGCCAGCCAGTGGCCATCGCGCCGGAGGCGTTGGCGTAGTACCAGGTGCCCGAATCGTTGATCCAGCCAGTTAGCATGACACCGTACTCATTGAAATAGTACCAAGTTCCACCGATATTATGCCAACCGGTCAACAGCTCGCCGCTGGAAGTCGCATAGAGCCACTTTCCATAGATGGAGTCATAAATCCAGCCACTATGCTGCATGCGGCCATCAGCATTGGCGCCAGGGGTGTTCAGGAAGTAGTTTTTGCCATCAATCTGAACTCGGCCGTATGCCATATCGTGGTTTTCGGGATAGAAGTAGTACCAATCCCCGCCGATAAGCTGCCAGTTCGACACCGCGGTCCCGTCAGCGCCAAAATAGTACCAAACGGCTTCGTAATCGTTATACCACTGGTTCGTGACCATGACGCCAGTCTCGGGATCGAAATAGCGAAGGTTGCCGTCCTCGCACCGAACGAGTTCGGTCTGCATCGAGCCATCGTTGTCGAAATAATACGTTCCAGCAGGACGAGAAACAGAGAAACCTGTCAAATTGCGAGACTCGCTATGATCAATATATTGAAGACCAACGAGAGAATCAATATCAGCAAATGAGGGCGCCGGGACAACCGTCATGCAGGCGGCGGCAAATACAGCAACTCCCAGCGCTGTTAGTCCTCGCCATCTTTCTCGAAGGTTATTCATACGACATCCTTTCTCCGAGATTTAAGGCTCTCTTAAGTTATTCTCAGACTATCAATTTAGTTTTTCAACAGGGAATCGATAAAAGGTATCTTTGTGACTGCAATTTGATGAGAGCCGCCACGTCCTTGCCGTCCCGTGCATTGTCGACAGCAACGTCTTATGGCACAAACCGGATATCCTTTTCGGCGCAAATCGTTTGAGCAGGCGGCACGCGGAAGGAGTGTGTAGAGCGGTTTTCTGCTGGCTGCCAGCCACGGCATCCTTTCGGAAACCTAATTGCCGCCGGAATTAAAGTCCCCGGCGCGGACTCACCTTATCTCCCCGACGCGGGCTCGATATCCTCTCGGATATCTAATCGTCTTGGACTTTTACCTGCCCAAGCACAGTACAACTTTTACGTGCCGCCACACGGAGCAAGGTCGGGGATTATTCTCTAAAAACCATGCTTTCAAAGCAACTTAGGCACAAACGTAGTCAAACAAAATACCTTTCAGGTCTTTCTTGAAGATAAGCAGTAGATTAAAGTATCCGACAAGAAATCCCGCATTACATTCAACCCGCAGAAAAAACAGAGCACTAATACTCCGCCATGCCTTCGGACTCATATAAAAACCTCATATGATCGACATCGAATCTAAGTGATAGCACATCTATAGATTTGCGTACATCAGAACACAGGCAAACGAATTTAAAAAACGAATCAGTAATTCGCTTTCAAACTCTTTGTCGCATATACGTTTTCCAAGCTCAATAGCTTGGCTCAATTTAGTAGCGACAAAGTGGTTGGAAATTAAACCAAGCATGTTATTAGCCTTCTCAAGGCTATCAAGAACAGGCAAAACGTATTGTATTGCGAAATCTAATGTGACGGTATCATCCTCAATATAATTCGGAAGTCGATACGCTAAATCACATGTATTTATATAATATTTGATCCATGACTCTTTCATTTTTGGAAACCGAGAGATATGGATTAACCGACTTCAGCAGAGGTATCGCCCAATCTATTAGAAGTTGGAATTAAAATAGTATTTGACCTTTGCTTTCGCCAAGACGAATTATCGAAATTCAATCGAACACGAATATACTCTTGCAACCAGACAAAATAGCACGCTCCATCATCCGCTAAAGAACATCTAATTAAAAGAAAAGGTATTGCAAACATTTCAGCGTATAAAAGCGTCTTCGTATCAATGGAAAATGGAATTTCAGGTTTATCTTCGAGTGGCTTGTTTGTTCCCTTCACCTGAATTGCCATTAATTCACCAGTAGCGAATCCGTTTTCAAAGCGCTCAAAAATTTTATCGATTCCAAAATCACGTTCTGTTAAGTCTCGAACAACCCAGTTTTCAGAAGGCATAAGGGAGGTGACGAAAGAGCATGCCTCTGTATCAATTATGTGGCTATTTGGACGTTTCGGAGGATATGCCATAAAAATCAGCTCCATCAGCCTTAGCGCAAGAGCACCTAATAACGACAAAATAAAGATAACAACCAACATAATTAGACTGCATGTCAGTTGATATCGAATAAGCGGTTAAGGACACAATAACCAATAAAACAATAGCACTCACTGTGTCCAGGGGCATGGACCATCTCCTCCATCCTTCCTGCTCGAGCACGTCAGAGTAACCACCCGGTGAAACCATTGGCCGAGAGCTGCGCCCCCAGTCCCCGGGAAGCGGCCCTCTTGATTAAACTGCTCAGTATTTCGTGCTCACGGGCTCAATTCCCGGTGACCACTTGAGTCACTTCATAGTAGAGAGCAACGACAATGTCGACGCTGCAGGTCTTAAGAATACATTCGCAATAGATGTTCCGGCTGTTCACGCCACTGCAGTGAAGCTGACCGGCCTCGGCTTCTATGATCGAATTAAGCACCTGATCGGAGAGCCTGCGGATAAGCACCAGCTGTCGATCGTCCCGTCGCTGAGGTGGGGCTCAGCGAACATGTCGGGCGCGGCGTCCGCTAAGATCTACATTGCGGTCCTCATCCTTCTCAAGAACCTTCCTTGTGGTTATTTCAGATTCTAGTGCGAAAGCCGTTTTGCGTCAGGCAGACGTCATCACCCCCCCCACGCTTACGCCATCTATTTTTTGTGCGATCCAAAGTATCGCTAGCTCACGCTCTTCACTATCATCAAATTTGCAGGTCTCATATTTGATGTTTCATTCAGCTCCTTAGAATCGATAACCAAATCCCATTGTCCATTTTGGCCCGGCAATGATCGGCAAAGTTGTTTGTTAGGTATACGAAACAATCGATTAACTGGAGTCAAACGCTTAACTCCAAAACATTTCAAACTGACAATTTCGATACATAATAAAGCTGCCAGTGAATTCAAACAGTTCTCCAAATTAGCTTTTCTAAAATACGTACCACGATCATGTTTCACAGCGTTATAGCTATCCCACCAAGTTAATTTTGCATACATTCCATTTATCCACGCATTAAAAGGTTTGAGTGAAATACTCTGGTTAATCGCAATGTCAACTACCTCATTTACAAAGGCAATATCATTCAAAGCAGACAGGCACTCGAATGCTTCCTTGATATTAGATGGTCTATTTCCGGATCGAAGTTCGACATAATCTTTAAAAACCGAATCAAATTCAGAACAAATCGATAAAAGCATCTTTGCAAATTCAACTGAATAAGTTGAGAAATTATCGTTGCTCAGCTCAACATAATTAAAGGAATTAACAAGCTCTCTTTCAAGAACCAAGTAGTAATCCCAATTTGATAAAGATAAACTCATAGACAAGCAACTCCCGTTAACGTAAATTACACCAAATTATCTTTCGAAATGCCCCCGTAGATATAGCAATCGCCAGCTCAGAAGTCTACTGACGCCCGATTCAGCTGACAAATAATTGACTATACGGCACTATTAAAGGATAACTAGCACTGTTCATCTACAGGAATATCCAGTTTATTCGCCGCGCAAATGCAAAGCTCTTTATCCTCTTGAGTCATCCTGCTCCCAAGAATAACTCGCAACGGCTTGCATGGGCGTTGTACATAATTCATCTCAAGCTCATCTGGCTCTGGTACAAGACGGGCACGATATTCGTTCTCCCGCTCAAACACACTGCCCTTTCTGTAAATTGCCCGTAGATCACTAAGCATGTCATCACTGCTCACATTAAGACCAAGCATCCTAGCAGCAGTCCAAGCAATTTGAGGGTCGCAATTAAATGGTTCGTCATCATATAAAATTGGTAATAATTCAGTGCGCATTCCGTTAGCTATGTTGCAATTGCGAATAGCTTCTCTGTCGTAAGCAAGAACGAAACCCGCTTGGCTTTCGGAATATACATTCCACATATTCGAATCGCTAGGATTGTCCGTTAGGCACAAAATGCGACAACAATTTCGGCAGCTATTCTGATGAACTGGGGCAACAAATCCTCCAACAAATAAGCGCAAGTTTTTAACAGCCGAGCGAAAAAGACTAACTTTTCCCTCATCGGATAGTATCTCGAACTCATCTATTCTTGCTGGATTAAAAGGAGCCCCCAGAACCCCTAAAACAAACGCAAGTCGTCTAAAATCAATTTGATTTATTATCTTTAACGCTTGTTCATCATCATTGAGATTACTTTCGATTTCATCTATACCATTCCAGTTATAGATCGGTACCGAGTCGCACTGATCGCTGAAAACCTTTGGATGAGAAAATGTAACAGTCGCGTTTTCTAGATCGGCAAAAGCGTATTCACTTGGAGGTCGATAGCGGTAAAGCATTCGCGGGACGAGAGAAGTCGATAGCGCTTCCAGCTCCTTCTTTGCGGAAACAATGGAGGCGCCATCGTTTTGCTTGGCAACGAGATTAGCCAGCGTCTCCCGATATGTTTCTTTCTGTGTCAAGCTTAGCGCCATGCAATATCGCTTCCCGATCTAGCTAAATTAGATGCAGTTGATTTTATCCAGTGCAATAATACTGAATGCACATACGAAGCAGAAGTCATGTCTATCAACTACCAAAAATGATTCCGATTGGAACGTACCGGAAATCGTAAAAGCTGCCAACGGATATATTTATAATAGCCTGAGATGGCTAGAGATGAAAACATATAGTCATCAAGCAGTCTTGTCCTCCGATGAAGACGCCAGCTATGACATCGAATTCCACTCTCTGTCAGGTCGCTTTACCAATTACGGAGCGCCGCAGAGGCTGCAGAAGCAGTCGAGTATGCAGAAAAGATTTATATGGGCGCGTCAAATTAAAAAGCTCTGTTAGACCAGGATTGACACACATCTGTCCCCACGGCGCCATATCGTTAGCCTCGTAGACCGCGGGGCAGCATGAACGCCGAGGACCTGGTAATCGCCTTCAAACGGGACATGGCGAAGCTGAGCGGGACCGAGCGCCGCCGCGCGATTGAGTCCGTCAGGGACGTGATCCGCGCGGCGGCGTTCGACGACACGGCCGGCTCCGCCTACGAGGTCGAGCGCAGCCGCGTCTGCCTCAAGACCGCCTACGCCATGCGCCATAGGCTGATCGAGTGCCTCTCGGCCCACTGCCCCCATTCAGGGCCGGGCGGGGCTGCGGCGGCGAGCTCGACGAGATCTACTTCCCTGAGTCGCTCAAGGGCAAGGGCAACCGCGCGAAGGGGTTGTTCGCGATGCCGTATCGGCAGCATAGAGACGGTATGTCCATTTCGTCTCTTTTAGCGCTGAATACCATGTATCGGGTTCATTTTCTCATGCCTTATAAGGAATATATGAGACGGCTGAATTCGTAGATGCCTGTTGTAAATGAATGTATGTGAGAAAGCTAACAACTACATAATAAGAGTTGCGTTTGGCATCAGCAACGAAAACCGTTGCATTTTGTCTCTTGCAACTAAAAGGGTTGCGTTTGGTATATAGCAACGAAAACAGTTGCATTATGTCTCATGCAACTAAAAGGGTTGCTTTTGGTGTCTAGCAACGAAAACAGTTGTGCACGGGCAAGATAACCCTCACGCTTTGCGAATGATATCTTTGTTCCTGCAAATTAAAACACGCAATGTTATAGATAGACGAAATCTGATTAGCGGGCGACGATGAATGCCACATCTCTATTATCACGGGGACTGCCGCCCCAGAAAAACCCGATATGGCAATCGACGCTGATAGCAGTCTTAAAGAACATGACGTCGCCCTCACTCGACCTAGAACCGTTCGAGAATCTCCTCGGCGTTCTCTCGCAGATAGATATCTAGGTCCGGCACGGCAAACTGCACCGTAGCCCCTCTGTGGTGCCTGAATAACCTCTCTTTGTAGCTAATTTCGCC
>ENA-OQDF01000069-OQDF01000069.1-human-gut-metagenome-genome-assembly--contig:-NODE-69-length-31969-cov-1.739495_pt1 | contig 31969 bp, 42 predicted proteins | sample MGYA00242769_ERZ504597 | MGnify/ENA primary metagenome ERZ504597 (study PRJEB26092, sample SAMD00036305) | human gut metagenome | host: Homo sapiens | study: EMG produced TPA metagenomics assembly of...
GCATATGCTGATCCTTGGTGGTGCAGCAAAGGATTTTGATGAAGACTTATGAGAGTCCGGGAATCTATTCAAAGTGGGAAAGCATTGGATAAATTCAAACAATTTGTTGCTGCACAAGGTGGTGATACGAAATACATCGATCATCCAGAGTTATTTGAACAGGCAGATATTATAGAAGAAATACGATCAGAACAAGATGGATTTGTCGGAAGTATTGATGCACAGGAAATGGGAATCTGCTCTTTGATCCTTGGTGGAGGAAGAGAAACGAAGGAAAGTGTGATCGATCCAACGGTTGGACTTGTTTTCTCAAAGAAGGTTGCGGATCCTGTGAAGAAAGGCGATGTGCTTGCAACGATTTATGGAAATGATGAAGAAAAAGTAAAAACAGGCAGTTCTTCATTTTAAAGAAAACTACCATATAATAGAAGAAAAACCAACGAAACCGATAATGATCTGGGAAGTATTATCTTAAATCTATTTGCATAAAATGATAAAAGGATAGAGATCCATGAAACAAAGAATCTGGATATTTATTTTTAGTATTATTTTATGTGTGATTTTGACAGGATTGTATCAAAAGGATGAACGAGGGCAAAAACAGAAGGTTGTATATGTTGTCTGTAGAAGAAGTGTGATCCCGGTACAATTGGGCAAACTGATCGATGAACAAAAGAGGGAAGCATTTCATTTTACATATACGACAGGTGGTTTTACTTATTATGTGATCGGATATGGAAGACAGCCGGGGGAGCAGCTATAAGATCAAGGTTAGAGAATTTAGTGCAGACCGGACACATATTTATATTGATACGATACTGACAGGGGTTACAAAAGAGCACCAGAAGTATGGAAAATCTTATCCATATATTGTACTAAAAAGCCAGTTTTACGAAAAAGATGTGATTTTTCACTAAAATTATAAAAAGTTTAGAATAGTTTTATTGATTTATAAAATCAGAAAACATATAATGGTGCTTATGAATCAAAGGAGGAGCTGACATTTGAATAATCAACAGAATAATAAAAATGATAAGAATGACAAAGATAACAAGAAGAGAAATGCCAAGTATTTAGCTGTTTTTCTTGTAGTTCTATTCTTGGAACAATCTTTTTCAATTCCATCATAACAAAATGGAGAAATGGAACCGAGACAACGATTTCATACAATAAATTTGTCACAATGGTTGACAAGGATCAAGTAAAGAGTGTAAAAGTAACAGACACTCAGTTAAAAGTGACACCAAAGAAAGAGGGAAATCCTTTTTACAAAACAACTTACACAGTACAGAGAATCAGTGGTGATTATGAACTGGTTAATCGTCTGATCAAGAGTAAGATCGCATTTGAGCAGGAACCAGAAGATCCGATGGATACATTCTTATCCGTAGCGATCAGTTTGATCCCTACTTTACTGATCTTTGGATTCCTTGTTATGATGATGCGCAGAAGCAGCGGTATGATGGGAGTTGGAAAGTCCAATGCAAAAGTATATGTTGAGAAGAAGACGGGCGTGACATTTGCAGATGTTGCAGGTCAGGGCGAAGCGAAGGAAACACTGACAGAGATGGTTGATTTTCTCCATCACCCAGAACGGTATACAGAGATTGGTGCGAAGCTTCCAAAAGGTGCATTGCTTGTAGGACCTCCGGGAACTGGTAAGACATTGCTTGCCAAAGCTGTAGCTGGTGAGGCAGGAGTACCATTCTTTTCACTTTCCGGATCTGATTTCGTAGAGATGTTCGTCGGAGTTGGTGCATCAAGAGTCCGTGATTTATTTAAACAGGCACAGCAGATGGCACCATGTATCATTTTCATCGACGAGATCGATGCGATCGGTAAGAGCCGTGACAACGGTATGCATGGAGGAGGAAATGACGAACGTGAACAGACACTGAATGCCTTATTAGCAGAGATGGATGGTTTTGATACATCCAAAGGTATCATTATCCTTGCAGCCACAAACCGTCCAGAAGTTTTGGATAAAGCCCTTCTTCGTCCAGGACGTTTTGACCGTCGAGTTATCGTAGAACGTCCAGATTAAAGGAAGAATTGAGACATTAAAAGTACATGCCAAAGACGTTAAGATGGATGAGACTGTTGACTTTGAAGAAATCGCATTAGCAACAAGTGGAGCTGTAGGATCTGATCTTGCAAATATGATCAACGAAGCAGCCCTAGGAGCTGTCAAAGCCGGAAGAAAAGCTGTTTCACAGAAGGATTTATTTGAGGCGGTTGAAGTTGTCATCGCTGGTAAAGAGAAGAAAGACAGAATCCTTGGTGATGAAGAGAAACAGATCGTTGCATACCATGAGGTTGGACATGCATTGGTTATGGCATTACAGAAAGAATCAGAGCCAGTACAGAAGATCACCATCGTGCCTCGTACAATGGGAGCACTTGGATATACAATGCAGCGTCCAGAAGAAGAAAAATATCTGAATAAGAAAGACGAGATGTTAGCAGATCTTGTAGCATTTTTCGGTGGACGTGCTGCAGAAGAAGTGAAATTCAACACGATCACAACTGGAGCTTCCAATGATATCGAACGTGCAACAGCGATCGCGAGAGCAATGGTTACACAGTACGGTATGTCAGAAGAATTTGGTCTGATTGGACTGGAATCTATCACAAACCGATATCTTGACGGACGTGCCGTTATGAACTGTGCAGAGACAACAGCAGCCAAGGTTGACGAAGTTGTCATGAAGATGTTAAAAGAAGCTTACGCTAAAGCAGTCACATATATTCGTGAAAATATGGACATTCTTGACGAAGCAGCGCAGTTTTGATCAAGCGTGAGACGATCACAGGAAAAGAATTTATGGAAATCTTCAATAAATACAAGAATCCGGAAAAGAGTCTGAGAAAAATGTATCAGAGACAATGGAAAAAGATGTAGAAACTGAAAAAATACTCAGGAAAATGTTGAAGTTTCTGAGACTAAGACAGACGAAGTGAATACATCAACATTTAACACAGGATATGCTCAATGGGTTGAAGATGATGACGATGAAGAATAATTCATCAGAATTCATAGAAAACAAAATGCAAATACAATAAGAAAATGCGGAGACGATCAATAGAAAGTCTCCGCATTTTTCCATATAGCTGATATAAAAGGATGCCAAAGATAAAGTTTTCAAGCTGCGCAGTCCATGCAATTAAAATTTTACATAGATTTAACACTACTCAACTTGAAAATAAGTTAAAATAAAACTGTTGTAAAAAATAAGTGAAAAAAAATGTAAAACAACAAAAGGAGAAAGAAAAGTGAGCAGTACAAACATTTTAGGTCTGCTAGGAGGATTAGCATTATTCCTTTATGGTATGCAGATGATGAGTAATGGACTGGAATCCGTTGCTGGAAATAAAATGAAAGACATTTTGGAAAAACTGACATCTAACAGATTTTTAGGAATTATCGTAGGAGCTCTGATCACAGCTGTGATCCAGTCATCTTCAGCGACAACAGTTATGGTCGTAGGATTTGTAAATTCTGGAATGATGACATTAAATCAGGCAGTATGGATCATCATGGGAGCTAATATTGGTACAACAATTACAGGACAGTTAATTGCTTTAGACGTTGGGGCTTTAGCACCATTGATCGCGTTTATTGGTGTAGCACTTGTTGTATTTTCAAAGAATGAAAAAAGTACAGTTTGTTGGGGAAATCATCGCAGGACTTGGTATCTTATTTGTCGGAATGAATATGATGGGAGATGCAATGGTACCACTTCGTGAGTATCCACCATTTATCAACCTTATGACAAGATTCTCAAATCCATTGATCGGAATCATTGCAGGTATGATCTTTACAGCAGTGATCCAGTCATCTTCTGCATCTGTAGGTATCTTACAGGCACTGGCATTAAGTGGAATTATCAGTTTCCATGATGCAGCATTTGTATTATTTGGACAGAATATTGGTACATGTATCACAGCAATATTAGCATCCATTGGAACAGAGAGAAGTGCAAAGAGAGCAACGATCATCCATTTAAGTTTCAATATCATTGGAACAGCAATCTTTACAGTGCTATGTCTGATCACACCAATCACAGATTATGTGGCAGCATTTAGTGGAAGCAGTATTACAAAACAGATTGCGAATATGCATACATTATTTAATATCAGTACAACAATCCTTCTGATTCCATTTGGAAATTATCTTGCAAAACTTGCAACAAAGATCCTTCCAGAGAAAGAGGAAGAAAAAGAACATCACAAACATTTAAAATACATCAAATCTGTTGATACAAGAGTTGATGCAACGTTCGGTACATCAGCGATCAACTTACAGAACCTAAGAAATGAGATTCAGAGAATGCTTGAGATGGCAAGAGTTAATGTAGATGAAGTTTTGATGCATTTTTAGCAGGAAGCAGCAAATCGTTAGATGATGTAGATAAGAGAGAAGATTATATTGATTATCTGAATAAAGAAATTTCAAGAGCGGCAGCAAAAATGATGGCACATGAGGCGAATGTAAAAGCTTCAAAAAATATTGGATCTTATCTTGATATGACAAGCAATATTGAACGAATTGGAGATCATGCAGTTAATATTTGCGATTACACAAAGCTGATTGAAGAAAAACAGATCGTCTTTTCAGATTCAGCAAAACAACAGATGAAAGAAATGAAAATGATCTGTGAAAAGATGTTCCATAATATTTCCAAGGAACCGGATGATACACAGGCATGGCTTCAGAAAGTTCATGATTCAGAAAACTTATTGATCAGAAGACAGAAGAGTTCTATGAAAGTCATTTGGAACGTATCAATAAAGGAGAATGTAACGACGAGGCATGTATTATTTTCTCAGAGATGTTAACAGACTTGAACGTATCGGAGATCATGCATGGAATGTTGCGAAACAGATGGCTAAGATCATCGAACGAGGATAGAAAGCAAATTCATAAAGAAGGACCTTCTTATTAAATTAAGAAGGTTCTTTTTTTCATAGTAACTAGACTTGTTTCAAACAATACGTTATACTAAAAAGAGCGTTGAAAACAGGTGTGTAAAGGAGAAAAGAGTTATGGATTATATTTTATCCCCATCAATTTTGTCAGCAGATTTTGCAAATCTTGGAGCTGATGTGAAAGAAGCTGTAGAAGCAGGTGCAAAATGGGTACACATTGATGTTATGGATGGAATGTTTGTACCTAATATTTCATTAGGATTTCCTGTGATCAAGTCTCTTCGCAAAGTTACAGATGCTGTGTTTGATGTGCATTTAATGATTGAAGAGCCAGGAAGATATATTGATGAATTTGCAGCAGTTGGAGCAGATGTGATCACACTTCATGCAGAAGCAACAAAACATCTTCACAGAGCAATTCAGCAGGTAAAAGCAAAAGGATTGAAGGTAGGAGTATCCTTAAATCCAGCAACACCATTATCTGCATTAGATTATGTATTAGAAGATATCGACATGGTCCTGATCATGACAGTTAACCCAGGTTATGGCGGACAGTCTTATATCAATAAAATGGATGATAAGATTAAAGAATTAAGAAAAATCATCACAGAAAAAGGTCTGGATATTGATATTGAAGTAGATGGTGGAATTTCAGCGAAGAATATTGCACATGTAAAAGAATGTGGAGCAAATGTTTTCGTTGCAGGATCAGCGTATTTAACGGAGACATCGCATCCAGCACAAAAGAAATTTTAAAAGCTATGGAGGCATAATAAAAATGAGTGAATGTAGTCATGACTGCAGCAGTTGTAGTTCAAACTGTTCAAGCAGAACACAGGAGAAGACAGATTTTCTTGAACCATTATATAGAGAAAGTAAAGTAAAGAAAGTTATTGGTATCGTCAGTGGAAAAGGTGGCGTAGGTAAATCAATGACAACTTCTCTTTTAGGAGTAGCAGCAATGAGAAAGGGATTGCACACAGCAATTCTTGATGCAGACGTAACAGGACCATCAATCCCACAGGCATTTGGACTTCATGAAAGATTACTAGGTAATGCAGAAGGAATCATTCTTCCAGCAATGACTAATTTTGGAATTGAAGTTGTATCTCTGAATCTGATGTTAGAAGAAGAGACACAGCCAGTTATCTGGAGAGGACCCGTTGTAGCAGATGTTGTCAAACAGTTCTGGGGTAAGACATTATGGAAAGATATTGACGTTATGTTTGTAGACATGCCACCAGGAACAGGAGAAGTTCCGCTAACAGTGTTCCAGTCTATTCCATTAGATGGAATCGTTGTAGTAGCAACACCACAGGAGCTGGTAGGAATGATCGTAGAGAAAGCTGTGAATATGGCGAATATGATGAATGTACCAGTGTTGGGACTTGTTGAGAATATGAGTTACATCAAATGTCCAGACTGTGGCAAAGAGATCAAAGTATTTGGGGACAGCCATATTGAAGAGATTTCAGAGAAATTTGATATCCCAGTGCTAGGCAAACTGCCAATCGATCCAAAACTAACAGAAGCATGCGATGCAGGGCTGATCGAAGATGTAGAGAATATCTATCTTGATGGCGTCATGGACATCATTTTATAAGAAGTATGTGAATACAGAGAAGGCATAGATTTATGTAATTTATGCCTTCTTTTTTTTGTACTGTTTCTATACTCTATTATATATAGAGTTCATAAGTACCTCAATATATTCGTAACAACTAACTTACAAATATTGTAAATATATTGTTCTTTTTTTAATGCAAAGGTTGACATTTTTACATATATGCAGTAAAGTATGAAACATAGATTTCGAAATTGTTACAAAAATGTTTCGAAGTTTAAGAAACTATTGAGCACAGAAAGAGGTTTATATGCTGAAAGTCATGAAGAAGAAATTGTTAGTAGTAATCACAATGCTGGTAGTAGCATCAGGATTTATCTTTACAGGATCAACTTCAACAGAAGCAAAAGTAACAAAGTACAGTATTTAGGAAAATATAAATTAACAGCCTACTGTGGATGTAAGAAATGCAGTGGAAAATGGGGAACAAGAACAGCTTCCGGAAAGAAAGCAAAACAGGGAAGAACCATTGCTGTAGATAGAAGAAAGATTAAATTAGGAACAAAAGTAAAAATCAAAGGAAAAACATATGTAGCCGAAGACGTTGGTGGTGGAGTAAAAGGAAAACATATTGATGTATTCTTTAGTTCTCATAAACAGACAATGAAGTTTGGTAAGAAAACAGGTGTTAAAGTTTATAAGGTAAAATAATATACGAATGATAATAAAATATATAGCGTTAAAATATCAGCCAGCTTGGCAGGAAAGATAATTCCACACGAAGCTGGCTGATATTTTTATATTCGTTAACGGAAGATAAATTAAAACTTATAAACCCATCATCTCTCAATTTTGCTAAAGCATCAATGACACTTTGCTTATCTTCAGGATATGTAACACCATACCACTGATCTTTCGATACAAGAACTTCTAAGGATGCTTTTCCACTATGAAGCAAATCGCTTGCGACACTAGGAATAAAATATTCACCCTTTAATGGATTTTCTTTGATCGCTTTATCAAGAAAAGCAGGAAATCCTTTTTCCAACTCATCCATGATCATAGGCTGGAATCCAAAGAAGTTCATAGATACTAAAGTATCAAATGGTAGTGATGTCCAAGTCGCTCCATCATCTTCTGTAAATTCTGCGTGATCCTCACGTTTTTCAATATGTGTTCGTTCTGTAATAGAAACTAACTGGTGGTTGTCATCGACTTCACAGACACCTCTTGATACATAACCATTCTCTGTCACAGTATTTCCAAGATGATATCCCACCATTGCAAATGGTGCTTTTCCGTCTTCCTCTTCGTGGCTTGTAAGGAAATCAGCCATTACTTTATATCCATCCACTCCATAATAGTCATCTGCATTGATCACGGCAAAAGGTTCATTGATAAATGGCTTCGCACATAAAACAGCATGTGCAGTTCCCCAAGGCTTTACACGTCCTTCTGGTACATTGTAACCTTTTGGTAATGCATCAACTTCCTGATATGCATAACATACTTCCATTCCTTCTGGAACTCGTGCTCCGATAGTTTCTTTAAAGTCTTTCTCAATTGCTTTCTTTATGACAAAGACAACCTTACCGAATCCTGCACGTTTTGCATCATAGATTGAATAATCAATGATCGCATGTCCCATCGGATCCATAGGGTCCATCTGTTTTAATCCTCCATAACGCTTCCCATACCGGCAGCCAGAATTACTAATGCTGGTTTTCATGAAAAACTCCCTTCTAATTTTTAAACTAAAATAAGTAATAACGCAAGATGTAATAGATGGAAAGAGAAAGAAAAAATAATGAGATAGAATGGACAAATACATATTTCAGATATGCAGAATTTATTGTATAATTTTGTTATAAGATAATGCATGAAAAAAATTTGGGTATAAAATAGGAGGACTTTATGTTGTATATTGGTGTAGACCTCGGGACATCTGCAGTCAAATTATTATTAATGGATGAAAAAGGCGGAATCAAGAAAATCGTTTCCAAAGAATATGACTTGTATTTTCCACATCCAGGATGGTCCGAGCAGAAACCAGAAGACTGGTACACACAGTCAATGGAAGGAATCAAAGAACTGATCAGTGAATGCGATAAGTCACAGGTTTCAGGAATCAGTTTTGGAGGACAGATGCATGGACTCGTAGTCCTAGATGAAAATGATAATGTGATCCGTCCTGCGATCCTATGGAATGACGGACGTACACAGAAACAGACAGATTATTTAAATAATGAGATCGGAAAAGACAAATTATCCGAATACACAGCCAATATTGCTTTCGCAGGATTTACAGCACCAAAAATCCTGTGGATGCGTGAAAATGAACCAGACAATTTTAATAAGATCCAAAAGATCATGTTGCCAAAAGACTATCTGGCATATAAATTATCTGGAACATTTTGTACGGACTATTCGGATGCATCTGGAATGTTATTATTAGATGTCAAAAATAAATGCTGGTCAAAACAGATGCTGGAAATCTGTGGAGTCAGTGAAGAACAACTTCCAAAATTATTTGAAAGTTATGAAGTAGTCGGAACGTTAAAAGAAGATATTGCAAATGAACTTGGACTATCCAAAGAAGTCAAGATCATCGCAGGAGCTGGAGACAATGCGGCAGCAGCGGTAGGAACAGGAACCGTCGGAGATGGAATGTGCAACATTTCTCTTGGAACATCTGGAACGATCTTCATTTCCAGCAAGACATTTGGCGTAGATTCCAATAATGCCCTGCATTCCTTTGATCATGCAGACGGATATTATCACCTGATGGGATGTATGTTAAGCGCAGCGTCCTGCAACAATGGTGGATGGATGAAATCTTAAAGACAAAAGAATACAGCAAAGAACAAGAAGGCATTACAAAGCTTGGAGAAAACCATGTATTCTATCTTCCATACCTTATGGGAGAAAGGTCCCCACACAACGATCCAAAAGCCAGAGCAACATTTATTGGAATGTCCATGGATACAACAAGAGAAGAAATGACACAGGCAGTGTTAGAAGGAGTTGCATTTGGATTGCGTGATTCTCTAGAAGTTGCAAGAAGCCTTGGAATCAAGATTGAACGTACAAAGATCTGTGGCGGCGGAGCCAAGAGTCCATTATGGAAGAAGATCATTGCGAATGTAATGAACCTGAAAGTTGACGTGATCGAAAGCGAAGAAGGTCCAGGATATGGAGGAGCAATGCTTGCAGCCGTTGGATGCGGAGAATACGAAAGCGTACAGGAAGCAGCTGACAAGCTTGTGAAAGTTGTGGATACGGTGGAACCTGACGAGGAGCTTGTTGCGAAGTATGAGGCAAAGTATCAGCAATTTAGAAAGATATATCCGGCACTTAAGGATGTATTTCAGAAATTTGACTGATCATAAGGCAACAATTAACGAAATATAAATAATGAATCATAAGAAAGAACAGATATGCATAAGGATTTCAATAAATTCTAAAACATATCTGTTCTTTTTAAATCTATCATTTTATTGTAAAATCTGATTTGCAATCATAACAATAATGACAAGTACAAAAAATCCTAAAATACATTTTGCAACGATCGCTTTATTCTGCCACCAAGGCAATTTAATTTCTTCATCAGTTGATGTGTCGTAGTCACTATCATACAATAATTCATTGATCAAGCTTCAGCTTTCGCTTTCTGATCTTCCCGGACATAAATATCCGTTCCATAAACAGAATACCCCATCGCAATGTTCATATATTCTCCTGTTCCAGGCTGTTTGGACATGCTTTCAATTCCATTTTGCTTTAAATGATCATGAATCACATCGGCTTGAATCTGATCGGCTGCGTTAAATACTTTTGTAATCTTACCTGCCATAATTGTTACCTCCTTATTGTTTGAATGTTCAGTAACTTTGTATATTGATAATTATATATTAGTATTATACAAGAGATTACTATTAAATGTCCATTAAGGAATTCACAAAAGCAGCAAAAATCTACGATTCTGGTAAATCAGGAATTTATGAAATGTGTAAATATGATTATCCAAAAGTTTTAAAAGAATTAAAAAACAAAAAATTCAATGATGTCCTTGACTGTGGCTGTGGAACAGGACCAATGATTGAAATCTTATGCGAAAATATCCAGATAAACTATATACAGGATTAGATCTAACACCAGAAATGATCTACAAATAGTTTTCATCATTACCCTAATCCACAAGACTTTTTGATAATGCGTATCGAGTATTAAGAAAGGTGAAATTTGATTTGCGACGGTAGTCTTTCGTATATGTGACTGAAATAAGATAACAAGAAAACCTTAATTCCTATCCAATACTATTCTCCATACACACAAAATTAAAATTTTTATTGACATTTTTTCTCGCATATATTATTATATAAACATAATAACAGTAATCGTTACTAATTTATAAACAAGGAGGACAAATCTATGAAATACGTATGTGATGTATGTGGATGGGAATATGATGAAGAAAAAGGATATCCAGAAGGAGGAATCGCTCCAGGAACAAAATGGGAAGATGTTCCAGAAGATTTTGAATGTCCATTATGTTTTGTAGGGAAAGACCAGTTTTCAGAAGAATAGTTTTTATAGATATATTGTAATAGAAGGGAGAAGAAGTTATGGCTAAATTTTATCGTTCAGAAGACAGAACTGTATTATTAGAATTATTTGGAGCAGGAAGCTCCGTAGAGAATTTAAGAAGTTTAAAGGCAAATACAACCGATGCAGCAGTTGAAAACATGTACCAGTCGTTACACAGGATGGAAATAATATCACAGTAGCTGTATCTTCCGTAGAGCACCCAATGCTTCCAGAGCATTATATTATGGGAGTATATATTGAAACAAAGAATGGTGGGCAGCTGCATAAATTTGCACCAGGGGATAAACCAGAGGCGGTATTTATGTTAGCGATGGAGATGAATTCATAGCAGCATATGAGTATTGTAATCTGCATGGATTATGGAAATCTGAAGTATAGAAATTATCAATTTCTAGGGAAATATATAAAGTGATTGTAAAGGAATCAGTAAGGAGAAGAATCATGGGAAGTAATAGATATGTAGGAACACAGACAGAGAAGAATTTATTAGAAGCATTTTCAGGAGAATCACAGGCAAGAAATAAGTATACTTATTTCGCATCTGTTGCAAAGAAAGAAGGATATGAGCAGATGTCTGCACTATTTCTTAAGACAGCGAATAACGAAAAAGAACATGCCAAGATGTGGTTTAAAGAATTAGCAGGAATCGGAGATACAAAAGAAAATCTTGCCTCAGCTGCAGAAGGGGAAAATTACGAGTGGACAGATATGTATGAAGGCTTTGCAAAAACTGCAGAAGAAGAAGGATTCCCTGAATTAGCTGCCAAATTCAGAGCAGTTGGAGAGATTGAGAAACATCATGAAGAAAGATATCGTGCGCTTCTTAAGAATATTGAGACTTCACAGGTATTTGAAAAGAGTGAAGTAAAGTATGGGAATGTCGCAATTGCGGACATATCGTAGTTGGAACGAAAGCTCCAGAAGTATGTCCTGTATGTGCACATCCACAGAGCTATTTTGAGGTACATGAAGAAAATTACTAAATTTTGATTTGCGACGGTAGTCTTTCGTATATGTGACTGAAATATTTCTTGTTATCTTATTTCAGTCACATAAAACAGAAGTCTATCGAAACCACTATACAGTGTGTATGTTAAATGGTATGTTCTCAGAGATGTTTGCTGGATGGTTTCAGAATACAGGATCAAACTATAATGCATTTATCAAAGCAATGTTACATGGAAATATCAAAGGTAAATATCAGACATTACGGATTTGCATTTGAAGGGAAAAAGGTTCTAATAGGCAATTAAGGAAAATTCATTAAAAAGAATCTAAAATACCAGTCATGAAACAACTTCAACAGAAGTAATTTCAGGGCTGGTATTTGTTATATTCTTATCTTATTTTTAATGGATCATGAGGAACATCCAAAGAAACAAACAGATGGTCTCTTTTTACCGGATAACTTTTCCAGTATTCTTTCAATAATTCCAGAGCACGTTCGGAAAGGAGTGTCCACCGATCACAGCGATTTAGTTCAATCACAATTTTACAAATATTCTGCTCGTACTTGCGATAAATACTTGAATCAACATATTTCTCGTGGTATATTTAAGTTTAATAACAAGGAGAGAAAGATGGAAAATTTAAAAAAAGAGATCGAACAATTAAAAAAGAAAGAAATGCTGTTTTACTAGCACATTATTATGTAGACGATGCGGTTCAGGAGATTGCTGATTATGTTGGTGATTCTTACTACCTTGCAAAGGTTGCATTAAAAGAATCTAAAGATGTGATCTGTTTTGCAGGAGTAATTTCATGGGTGAGAGTGCAAGATCTTAAATCCAGACCGAACAGTTATCATGCCAGACCAGAAGGCAGACTGTCCAATGCTCATATGTTGATGTAGAGAAGATTGAAGAGATACGTAAAAAATATGATGATCTTGCTGTTGTCTGTTATATTAACTCTACAGCAGAGATCAAAGCACATTCTGATGTCTGTGTAACTTCATCCAATGCACTGAAAGTTGTAACAGCACTTCCACAGAAGAATATTTTCTTCGTACCAGATGAGAATCTTGGACGTTATATCGGAAGCAAACTTCCAGAGAAGAACTTCATTTACAATGATGGATTCTGCCATGTACATAGAAGTATCACAGCTGAGAATGTCAAGAAAGCCAAAGAAGTACATCCAGAAGCAGAAGTTTTAGTACATCCAGAATGTACACCAGACGTTGTTGCTTTAGGAGATTATGTAGGAAGTACATCAGGAATCATTGATTACGCAACAGCATCTGATAAGGACGTATTTATCATTTGTACAGAGATGGGTGTTTTATATGAATTAAAACAGAAGAATCCAGGAAAGACATTCTACTCTGTAGGACATCGTCAGTTCTGCCCAAATATGAAGCGTATCAGTTAGAGAATGTAAGAGACACATTAAGAGACATGAAGAATCAGGTAGAATTACCAGAAGATCTGCGATTAAATGCTAAGAAAGCATTAGACGAGATGTTAAGAATCGCACAGTAAGACAAGAAGTTCTAAGAAAGGGACAAAGAGAATTATGAAAACAGCAGATGTGATTATTGTAGGAAGCGGTGCGGCAGGACTATTTAATGCATTATTTCTTCCACAGGATTACAAAGTAATCGTTATTACTAAGAAGACAGTTGAGGAGAGTGACTCCTTCTTAGCGCAGGGTGGAATCTCTGCATTGAAGAATCCAGAAGACTATGATTCTTATTTCGAAGACACTATGAAGGCCGGACATTATGAGAACGACAAAGGTGCCGTCGAGAAGATGATCAAAGAATCACCACAGATCATTCAGGATCTGAAAGATTTTGGTGTAAGATTTGACCTGAAAGATGGAGAGATCGAATTTACAAGAGAAGGTGGACATTCTACATTCCGCATACTTCATCACGAAGACCTGACAGGAAAAGAGATCACAAGCCATTTATACGAAGAGGCAAAGAAACGCGATAATATCACGATCATGGAAAACTGTATGATGATCGATATCATTGAGAAAGATGGAGAATGTAAAGGTATCGTATATAAAGATCAAGATGGTAATTTCGATACGATCGAAGCTCCAGATACAGTTCTTGCAACTGGAGGACTGGGAGGATTATTTAAACATTCCACAAACTTCAGACATCTGACAGCAGACAGTCTGGCTATTTGTCTGCGTCATAATGTGACACTGGAGAATATTAACTATATCCAGATCCATCCAACAACATTTTATTCAAAGAAGCCAGGAAGAAGATTCTTAATCTCTGAATCAGTCAGAGGAGAAGGGGCTTACCTGTTAAATAAAGATGGAGAACGTTTTACAGATGAATTACAGCCAAGAGATGTTGTAACAGGTGAGATCTGTAAACAGATGAAGAAAGACGGAAGCGATCATGTGTATCTTACAGTGACACATTTAGACGGAGAGAGGATCAAACATAGATTTCCTAATATCTACAAACAGTGTTTAGATGAAGGATATGATATGACGAAAGAACCAATTCCAGTAACACCAGCACAACATTATTTTATGGGTGGAATTAAGGTTAATTTAGACAGTAAGACATCTATGGATCATTTATATGCAGTTGGTGAGACAAGTTGTAATGGAGTTCATGGAAGAAACCGTCTGGCAAGTAACTCTTTACTGGAATCACTTGTATTTGCCAAGGCAGCAGCGAAAGACATCACAGAACATCCATCAAAAGCCGAGACAGTCGAAGTAGATTTAAGTCAGTATAAGAATGAAGAACAGCGTGAAAAAGAGAATGAACAGCTTGTTCTTGATGAAATCAAACGAAAGGACAGAAGTTTTTATGATCAGTGGTGTAACGATGAAAATTAACATCGATGAATATCTGATGAATGCATTAAAAGAAGATATCACACAGGAAGATGTCAGCACAAACGCAGTGATGCCAGAACCAAAACAGGGAGAAGTGAATTTAATCTGTAAGCAGGATGGGATCATCTGTGGATTAGAAGTATTTGAGAGAGTTTTTAAACTTTTAGATGATACTGTTGTTTTGAGACAGAATTAAAAGACGGAGATCAAGTAACCAAAGGACAGCTGATGGGAGTTGTCAAAGGAGATATCCGTGCCCTTTTATCTGGAGAACGTGTTGCATTAAACTACTTACAGAGAATGAGTGGTATCGCAACAATGACAAGTGAATTAGCTAAAGAATTAGAAGGATATAAAACAAAGTTATTAGATACAAGAAAGACAACACCAAATATGCGTCCATTTGAAAAATACGCAGTGACGGTTGGTGGTGGACATAATCACCGCTACAACTTATCCGATGGAGTCATGTTAAAAGATAACCATATCGGTGCTGCAGGTGGAATCAAAGAAGCGGTTGCTATGGCGAAAGACTATGCACCATTTGTCAGAAAGATCGAAGTAGAGACAGAGAATCTTGACATGGTAAAAGAAGCCGTAGAAGCAGGAGCAGATATCATCATGTTAGATAACATGGATGATGACACAATGAAAGAAGCAGTCAAACTGATCGACGGAAGAGCCGAGACAGAGTGTTCCGGAAACGTTACAAAAGAACGTTTAAAGACGATCCGTGAGATTGGGGTTGACTATGTATCTTGTGGAGCGTTAACACATTCAGCGCCTATTATGGACATTTCATTGAAGAATTTACATCCGGTAGAATAAAAAGCCATACCTATAGGGACCAATAGTTTTCCTAAATTAATACAAGAAAACTATTACTTTGTGGATAAAACATTGATGATACAGGAATTTCTGGAAAGATGTTGCGATGAAATGGATGGAAAAAGCATAAATAATTTTTAAGAAGTAAAAATCTTATCAAACAACACATAAATTTCGCCAGTGACCTCCAGGAAAAAATAAATACCTCATGGAAACCGTATGAGCGCGTTCATGAGGTATTTATTTTTAGACTGTGATAAATCCAAGTCCTTCAAGTACAGAGAACACCAAAATAGCAACAATGCAAATAGGTGCGATATACTTAACCATAACAAGGAATAAAGGTTTTCTCTTAAATTCTCCAGAACCTTCAACTTCATCAATGATCTCTTTGGTTTGATGATATAACCAACAAAGATACATGTTAAGAATGCAGCGATCGGCATTAATACATTATTACTGATAAAATCAAAGAAATCAAGGAAATCAAATCCAAGGATCGTAATATTGCTCCATGCTCCAAATCCTAAAGAAGATGGAACTGCTAGTAACAGAGCAATAATAAACATCGTAATGCAGGCAGTACCACGTTTCATATGGAACTTATCCATCAGTACTGCGACGAGTGTCTCAAGCAGCGAAATGGAAGAAGTAAGTGCTGCAAGTAACACTAAAATAAAGAATACAGCTGCGATAATGCTTGAAAATGCCATGCTGTTAAATACTTTAGGAAGCATAACGAACATTAAAGATGGTCCTTTCGCAAGCATAGAAGAATCTCCGTTAGAGAATATAAATACAGCTGGAACGATCATAAGTCCTGCAAGGAAAGCAACTCCGGTATCAAAGATCTCAACCTGTGTTACAGATTTTTCAAGATCGGATTTCTTTGGCATGTAAGAACCAAAGGTTACCATGATACCCATGGCAAGTGACATAGAGTAAAACAGCTGTCCAAGTGCCGCTAAGATCGTTGTTGGACTGAAATCTTTTAAGTTTGGTTTGATATAATATGCAACTCCGGCCATAGCACCTGGTCTTGTAATACAGAATACGGATACACCGATCAGTAAGACGATCAGTACCGGCATCATAATCGTGCTGACACGTTCAATACCACCTTTGACACCACCAGCAACAACTAAAGTAGTAACGATCAAAAATACAAGAAGACAGATCATAGGCTCTGCAGATTTACTGATAAATCCTGTAAAAAATGTATCAGAAGCAGCATCGTGGATACCACCTTGAATAGAAACAAGTGCATATTTTGTTACCCATCCACCGATCACACAATAATAAGGGAAAATGATAAATGGGATCAGTGTTGTAAGATAACCGATAAATGTGTATTTCTTATTGAAATGTCCGAATGCACGGATCGCACTGGTTCCAGCTCTTCTTCCTAATGCAACTTCAGTGATCATTAATGAAAATCCAAACGTTAAAGTAAGGATTAAATAAGTCAATAAAAAGTTCCTCCACCATATTTGGCAGCGAGGTATGGAAATCTCCAGATGTTTCCAAGACCTACGGCAGATCCGGCCGTTGCGAGGACGAATCCTAAGCGGCTGGAGAAGCCATTTCTTTCATTACTCATAATATAAAGTACCTTCTTTCATATATATATTCAGATACGAAAAATAGAATCTGACATGTGCCGGAGGTCTAAAATAAAAACAGTCTGGATGCTTAAAAGTATTAGATGACGTCCACATCTTCTCCGGCAAGGACGGCATTCATGTTACGTACGGAACACATCTTTCCGCACATTGTACAGGTATCCTCTCTTTCAGGAGTAGATTCTGCACGATATCTTCTTGCCTTTTCAGGGTCAAGAGCAAGTTCGAACTGTTTTTCCCAGTCAAGTTTCTGTCTGGCAGCTGCCATCTGGTTATCCCAGTCCATGGCACCTTTACACCTTTGGCGATATCTGCTGCATGAGCTGCGATCTTAGAAGCCATGATTCCTTCTTTTACATCGTCAACATTAGGCAGACGTAAATGTTCTGCAGGAGTTACATAGCATAAAAAGCTTGCTCCAGATGCAGCGGCGATCGCACCACCGATTGCAGAAGTAATATGGTCATATCCAGGAGCGATATCTGTAACAAGAGGTCCGAGTACATAAAATGGAGCTCCATGACAGATCGTCTGCTGAATCTTCATATTCGCCTGAATCTGATCCATTGGCATATGTCCAGGACCTTCGATCATAACCTGAACATCCTTTTCCATGCACGTGCAGTCAATTCACCAAGTGTTACCAGTTCCTCGATCTGTGAAATATCACTCGCATCAGCAAGGCATCCAGGACGGCATGCATCACCAAGGCTTAAGTTACGTCATATTCATTACAGATATCGAGGATTTCGTCATAATATTCGAAGAATGGGTTTTCATTACCAGTTGCTTCCATCCATGCGAAGATTAAGGAACCACCACGGGAAACAATGTTCATCTTACGCTTCATCGCTTTGAAACGATCTGCAGTGTTACGATTGATTCCACAGTGGATCGTCATAAAATCAACGCCATCTTCGGCATGCATCTTGAAAACGTCGATCCATTCACGAGATGTGATGTCTTTGAGTGCTTTATTGTAATAAACGATCGCATCATAGATAGGAACTGTACCAAGAATCGCAGGACATTCATTGACAAGTTTTTACGAAATACGTGAGTATGTCCAAAAGAAGAAAGATCCATGATCGCTTCAGCACCCATCTCAACAGCTTTATTTACTTTTTCCATCTCAACATCTAAGTTTAAACAGTCTCTGGATGTACCAAGGTTTACATTGATCTTTGTCTTTAAGGAATTTCCGATACCAAAAGGTTTTAAACACTTATGGTTCTTGTTGGCAGGAATAACGATCGTGCCAGCTGCAACTTCAGCCATAAGATCTTTCACATCGATTCCTTCATAAGTAGCAACAGCTTCCATTTCTTTTGTTATAATTCCCTGCCTTGCTGCATTCATCTGAGTTGTGTAATTCATAAAATGTATACCTCCAAAATATAAAATTTTGGGAGACTTTATTCGGTTTAAATTATAATTTATCGTCAAATCTAAATAGATATGTTGAGATAAAAAAGACAAACTAAAGGTACATTCTGATGCCCGTTTACAGTTCGTCTTGTATTCATAGCATCCAATCCCTACGACGGCATTACCCGTATCAGTCCATGGTCGAAACGTAAGTTTCCTCTCAGCTAAGGTATCACCTTTTAAGCTCCCATTTCAGTTACATCAACATTGTACCATCGAGGGCACGATATATCAACAAAAAAAGGTTATTTTTTGTTCACACAAAATTCGAATTCTTTTCATAATTTCTTTGAGTAAATGTAACATTCTATTATGAAAACGTGATATAATATTTAACAAGTGTCACTTATTATAAAATTTAGGAGAGATAAAGTGATATTTTTTACTCGATGGGAGGACATAACATGCCAGGTATTATTTTAGAAGGCGGAACATTCCGTCCAATCTTCAGTGCCGGAGTGATGGATGCATTGTTAGATGAAGATATCATGTTTCCATATATGATCGGTGTATCAGCGGGGATTTGTGATGGATTTTCATATATTTCAAAACAAAAAGAACGTAATTTAAAAGATTCTTATGAATCATAGAAATGATAAACGATATTTAGGAGCAGGAAATTTATTAAAAGATAAAAGTCTCTTTGGACTTGATTTTGTATATGATACGATTCCGAATAAGTTATATCCATTTGACTGGAAGACATTTTATGAATACGAAGGAAGAATCCGAGTTGGAGTGACCAATGCATGGACAGGAAAAGTAGAATATAAAGATGGAATGAAATTAGACAAAAAGTGTATGATGCTTCGTGCAACATGTGCGATACCACTTGTATTTCCAGCGATTTATGTTGATGGAAAGCCATATTATGATGGAGGACTGGCAGATCCGATCCCGATCAGAAAGTCAATCAAAGATGGCAATGAGAAGAATCTGATCGTATTAACTAGACCTGAAGGATATAGAAAAGAACTAAGCAGAAGCCATAAGATCACAGCGAAACTACTGAAGAGAAAATATCCACATTTGCCGGAACTTTTAATGAAGAGACATATCGAATATAACAAAACAGTAAGATATTGTGAGAAACTCGAACAAGAAGGAAAAGCAGTAATCTTAAGGCCAGAATATCCAATTGAAAGTCTGGAAAAGGATATTGATGTATTGAAGCAGACATATGATATGGGATATCGCATGACGAAAGAAAAGATTGATAAGATCAGAGAGTTATTTTAAAGAAATCTTTTTAAATGTCCCACTGGACGGGAGGGGTCTGATAAGATATACTTTATAAGATTGAAACGAAGGAGGGCAGGATAGTTATGTCATTGATAAAAGCATCAGGAAGAACATTTGTAGAAGAACTCGCAACGAATCCGCAGGTGAACCTTATGGTTGTGTGCGAGAGACTCGGTGCCCCTTTTAATGATGGAGAAGCAGAGATATCTCTGGCAGCTAAAGTTGCAGAGAAACTTTATGATAGACCACAGCTTGTGATGAAGATGCTGCAACAGGAAGCAATTGAATTTTTATTACAGTGCTGGGAGATGGAAGGAGAAAGCCTGATCGCGCAGATGTATTTAAGAGAACTGGAACAGTTGCATTTTCTTGGATTTCTCTCTTATGAAGATGATACGATCTATATTAATATGGAGGCAAAAGACAAATTTTTCTTTTCGCTTAAGAGTCATCGGACACAGGCTCAGATGGAAGAATACACAAGACTTGAGAATATTTTATTTGGAATGTTATTTTTATATGGTATTCTGGATATTTATGAATGTTGTGAGATCATCAGGGATAACATGATAGAAGATATGACATATGATGAGTTGGAAGAATTTGTGATGCACAGAGTTGTATTCTGGCAGTCTGGTATCTTATTGAGAAATCAGACGAATTTAAGACTGATCTATGCAAGCAGAGAGGTGGATGACAGGAATGATGTGTTTATCAAATGGACCATTAACAAAGATATTTCCTGGAAGATTTACAGTGAAGATCAGTACAAAGAATTAGCCTTGTCAAATGGAGTTGGACATTGGAGTGGTATTCCAGATTTATTTGATTTTGTCATGCAGAATATAGAGGATGATCAGTATCAGGCTATGATGATCGTAAAATCACTGGTTGTAAAGATTCAAAACGGAGTAACATATACAGAAATTACAGAGGCGTATACAGGCTTGTTAGAAGATAATGCAAGAGAAGAACAGAGAACTCTTTGTGACCTGATTCTTAAAACTTTATAAGACAGTTCCTGTATATGCACTAAAAAGGTCATACAAGAGAAGAACTGGAAGAGGAAGAAACAGGGCACAGATTTCAGGTGATCCCTGGGGGTAAAGGTAAACAAGGAGGAAGCAGATGAGACAGTCAACAGTATTAGTAGTAGATGACGAGAAAGAGATTGCTGACTTTATTGAATTATATTTAAAGAATGAAGATTATAATGTATTTAAATTTTACAATGGAAAAGATGCACTTGCATGTGTAGAGCACGAGAATATTGATCTGGCGATCCTTGATGTGATGTTGCCGGATATTGATGGATTTGAAATCTTAAAACAGATCCGATTAAAGCACAATTTTCCAGTTATTATGCTGACTGCAAGAGTATCATCCATGGATAAGATCAATGGATTGACATTAGGAGCTGATGATTATATTGAGAAGCCATTTGAACCTCTTGAACTTATGGCGAGAGTAAAAGCACAGCTACGAAGATTTACAAGATATAACGATGGTTCTGGATCTGATCAGGAAGATACTCTGGAGATTTCAGGACTTATTCTGAATCGTGCGACACATCAGTGCACTTATGGAGAAGAAGAAATTACACTAACTCCATTGGAATTTTCTATACTTTGGATCCTGACTCAGAACAGAGGCAAAGTAATAAGCTCCGAGAATCTGTTTGAGCAGGTGTGGAAAGAAAAATATTTTAAGAACAATAACAACACAGTTATGGTACATATCAGACATCTCAGGGAGAAACTTGGAGATGTCATGGGACACAAAGAGCTGATCAAGACAGTTTGGGGAGTTGGATACAAAGTTGAGGAGTAAATACAGAAGTTTAAAGATAAGGATCATATTGCAGACACTGGGAATCAGCCTTATTGTTGCATTTATCGGATATTTTATACTTGATATTTTTGTAGATGGGGTGTTTCAGGATCCGTTTGCCAAAACGGTTGTTTATATATTTGAACGGCTTGGCATGGATGAGATAGAAGCAATCCGTATATATCGTCTGATCTTTATGCAGAATAAAACAATGATCATTGGTGCTGGATTTTTTCTGTTACTTTTGTTAAGCTTTTATCTGGGTATGTCAAAATTTACAACTTATCTAAAACAGGTTGAAAGCGGTATTCAGATGATCTTAAATGAGTCCAAGATCATATTTTACTCCCTCCAGAATTGAATCCACTGGAGAATAAGTTAAATGAGATCAAAGGAACATTGAAAGAGCAGCGACGGATCGCAGAGGAAGTGAGCAAAGGAAGAATGATATTATCGTATATCTTGCTCATGATCTTAAGACACCGCTGACTTCAATTATTGCATATTTATCCTTGCTCAATGAAGCACCGGATATGCCGGTGGAACAGAGAGCAAAATATACCGGGATTTCACTTGAGAAAGCGAAACGACTGGGCGAACTGATCAATGAATTTTTTGAGATTACAAGATATAATCTTCAGAATATCACATTAGATAAGAAGGAATTTTATCTTTATGTTCTACTTGAACAAGTGATGGATTCTTTTGCTGCGGTATTTAAGCAGAAAGGATTAGAGTGGAAGATAGAGGTAGATGATAAAATTTTAATTTATGGTGATCCGGACAGACTTGCCAGGGTTTTTGAGAATCTGCTTCGGAATGCAGTTTCATATTGCTATCCAAATTCTCTGATCGAGGTTTATGGGATGATCGATGGAGATGAGGCAGATGTTATTGTAAGGAATCAGGGCAAGACGATACCAGAACATCAATTAAACAACCTGTTTGAGAAATTTTACAGATTAGATGAAGCGAGATCATCCGAAACAGGTGGTGCAGGTCTTGGACTTGCTATTGCCAAAGAGATCATCGAGCTTCATGATGGAACTATTAAAGCAACCAGCCAGAATGAGTATACGACATTCACAATAAGGCTGCCAAGAAAGAAGGAGGAACAATGAAAAAAGTATATGTAATTGGACATCGCAATCCAGATACAGATTCTATCTGTTCTGCGATCGCATATGCAAATCTTAAAAATCAGGTGGAAGGGAATGGATACGAAGCATATCGTGCCGGAAATATCAATGGTGAAACAAGATATGTTCTCGATACATTTGGAATCAAAGATCCTAAATATGTTAGTGATGTAAGACCAAGACTTACAGATGTTAACCTAAATTCTGTTAAAGGGGCAAAACTAACAGATTCACTGAAATCTGCACGAGAGATGATGCAGACAGAAGAAGATTGTATCTCTTCCAGTATTAGATGGAAAGAAAATGATCGGACTTGTATCTATCAGTGATGTTTTAAAAGCAGACATGGATGTTTATGATAATGAGATTCTTGCGAAATCAAAAACACCATACAAGAATGTAGTTGAAACATTAGATGGAACACTTCAGACAGGAGATATTGAAGGATATATCACAGAAGGTAAATTAACAGTATCTGCAGCAAGTGTTGACACAATGGAAGAGTTTGTAACAGCGGAAGATACAGTGATCGTTGCAAACCGTGAAGATGCACAGATCGGTGCACTTCAGACAGGAGTACAGTGTATTGTTGTATGTATGGGAACAGAAGTAAGTGATAAGTATTAGAACTTGCCAAAGAAAAAAATTGCAGAATCATCACAACACCATACGATACATTTACAGCAAGCCGTTTAATCTGCCAGGCTATGCCAGTATCTTACATTATGGCAACAGATACGATTGTATCATTTAATGAAACAGATTATATCGATGATGTCAAAGAAGAGATGACAAAGAAACGTTTCCGTTATTTCCCTGTATTGAATTCAGATAATGATTCGTAGGATTTATTTCCAGACGTCGTATTTTAGAATTCAGCAAGAAACAGGTAATCTTAGTTGACCACAACGAAGTATCCCAGGCTGTCGAAGGATTAGAAGAATGCGAGATCATGGAGATCATCGATCATCACAGAATCGGAAGTGTGGAAACAGTTTCACCTGTATACTTCAGAAATCAGCCAGTTGGATGTACAGGAACAATTATTGCTCAGATGTATCGTGAACAGGGAATCGAGATCACAAAAGAGATGGCTGGATTAATGTGTTCAGCAATCCTTTCTGATACATTAATGTTCCGTTCACCAACTTGCACACCAGTTGATGAGCAGATCGCAAGAGAGTTAGCTGCTATCGCAGGTGTTGATGTAGAAGAGCATGCAAAAGCTATGTTCCGTGCAGGAAGTGATTTAAGTGGTAAGACTCCAAACGAAATTTTCTATATGGATTACAAGAAATTCAACGCTGATACAATTAACTTCGGTGTTGGACAGATTACATCTATGGATCAGGGTGAATTAGATGATATCAAAGCACCAATCCTTGAGTATATGGATTCCGTAAAAGAAGAACAGGGACTTGACTATGTATTCTTTATGTTAACAAATATCTTAGAAGAGACAACACATCTATTAATCTGCGGACCAGATGCAGAAGGTGTGATCGAGCGTGGATTTGATGTAACACCAGAAGATAAGATCGCAGTATTACCAGGAGTTATGTCACGTAAGAAACAGATGATCCCTAACTTACTGAATGCATTTCAGCAGTAATTTACAAAAGATTAATTGAGCAGCTAAAGCTGTTGATATATGAAGAAAATTAAATTATAAAGTATGATAATTGTCAGATTTTTTCAAAATCTGGCAATTATTTTTGCAAAAAAATAAAACACAAACCACGTAAATTGGACGTTTGTTGGTAGAAAGATACAAAAAATAAGATAATAAATCGTAGAATTAGTACAAATTAATAAAAACGTTTGACGTTAACTTGGACTTCAAATAGATCCAATCAGAAATTATAATAAAAACAAGTCGAAGGGAAATGGGTGATAAGATGAACCGAAGAGAGAATAAAATATTCAGTGAGCTGATTTGGGAAATGATAAATCAACGGTAGCAGCATTTAAAGATAAATATAATGTTCAGGAGCGCTCTATAAGATTAGCAATTAAGAGTATCAATGATGATCTTATGGAAGCTGGATTACCAACAATCTTTGAGAACAGCGAAGGAGAACTGAGTATCGAAGATAAAGACCAAATCGATGTGAAAGAGTTTGAAAAATTTATTCAAAATTATAATTTCTATTCTTACACCATGACAAAAAATGAGAGACATACAATTTTAGCCTTGATACTTTTAAACGGCAGAGAATACATCACAGTGGATATGCTTAAAAATGAAATTGGAGTCAGCAGAAATACAATTTTAAATGATCTTCAGGAGTTGAAAAGCTGGTTCGAAGACAGGGAAATGACTTAAAAGCAAAACCACATGTTGGATATGTGATCGAAGCAACAGAGACACAGATCCGTGAAAATATTTTGAAACTTATGGAAGTTAACAGTGAAGAATATTACCAAACGGATATACGTTGAATGTATATTGGTGGTTGCTTTTAAAGCAACTCGATACAATGAACTCTTTTGAAAATCTTAAGAACATTCTGCTGGAAGAGGAAGAAGAGACAGGTGTTATCCTGGAAGATTATTCGTTTTATGAAGCAGGCATTGAATTGATGATCATTTTGAATCGATTAGATCAGGGTAAATATCTTATAAGCTTCAATGATGAATCAAAAGAAGAAATAGAGATCAGTTCAAAATATCCTTTCAGCAAATCTGTTTTAAATAAAATTGGAAGAAAATATGATGTAAAGATAACAGAAGAAGAAATTTTGATGTTCACAAAACATCTTAGAGGAAAAAGATATTTAAAAGGTGAGCGAAACAGTGCAACCTCATTAGATATCAATGTGATGATCGCAGAAGCAATTCATTTGATCTCAGGTCAGTTAGGAATCGATTTTTATCTGGATTTTGGACTGTATGATCTGATGGTTGCACATATGAAATCTGCAGTTTACAGAGTTATGAATGGAGAAGTTCTTGTAAATCCATTTAAAGATGAGATTATCAATGATTATCCTGAAATCCTTCAGATCGTACATAAAGAACTTGAAAATTTAGAGAACTTTATCGGAAAGAAATTTAGAGAAGATGAAGTGATGTTTCTTGTTTTGTATTTTGCATCAGTGATAGAAAAAGAAAAGATACAAAGTAATAAAAATAAGAAAATTCCGGTAGCACTTGTTTGTGCGACAGGAAGAGGAACTGTTCAGTTTATGTTGGCAAAACTTAAGATATTAGAAAATATCATAGATATTGTCAGTGTATCATCTCATCACAATATGAATGAGATCGAGCAGTCTGGAGCGAGGATGATAATTTCAACTATTCCATTACCGAATTCAAAAACTGCCCAAATGTGGCAGTGAAGAAGCCCAATGCTTGATGATCAGGATATTCTTACAATACAGCAAAAAGTATTTGAATTGAAAGAAAAAGAGCAGGAAGAGATAGAAGAACAGGAAAACAGAGTGATAAAACAAAATCCTCAAAAAGATATTCAAGGAGCTTTTTACAATCTGTTATCCAAAGAACGCATTGAAATGGATTATCCGGCAAAAGACTGGGAAGATGCCATAAGATGTGCGGGAAAACTTCTTTATGATACAAACACAGTAACAGAACAATACGTTGAAGAATGGTAAGCAGTGTAAAAAACATGGACCATACATTGTTGTTTGTAAGGGAATGGCACTTCCTCATGCAGATTGCAGCAAAGGTGCGATCAAGGAGGCGGCTTCATTTGTCAGATTGAAGACACCGATTGAATTTGGAAGTGTTTATAATGACCCGGTCAGATACGTCATAGGAATGAGCATTAAAAGTGCAGAAGTATCAATCAGGCCATTTATGATATGATGAAAATTTTTGGAGATGAAAACAACATGAACAAATTTGACTCGCTCCCAGATGAGCAGGCAGTTTTAGACATGATCAATAGTTTTCAGAAACAAAAAATATAAATAAAAAGGAGAGCTTAAAATGGACAAGATAATAAGTAACAAAGAAAAAAGTTATTTGGCAGTTACTTTATCAGGTGACAACGACAAGGAAGTAATTAAGCAGATGCATCTGCATTGGAAGAAGAAGGGTATGTAAAAGATACTTTCGCAGATGCAATTGTAAAAAGAGAAAGTATTTATCCAACAGGACTTCCTGTAGGAGAGATCAATGTAGCAATTCCGCATACTGATCCAGAACATGTAAACAATGCAGCAGTTTGTCTGGGAATCTTAGACAAACCAGTAACATTTAATGTTATGGGAATGGAAGGAGAGACAACAGAAGTTTCATTATTATTTATGCTTTCCATCAAACATAAAGAAGATCAGATGGGAATGCTTCAGAAATTAATAAGTCTTTGTCAGGATCAGAATACATTGAAAGAAATTCTGGCAAAAGATCAGGACAAGATTAATGAGGTTATGACAGCTCTGGTAGAGAAATAATGACTTTATTGATAGAGAAAAATGAGAAAACGCATACATAGAAAGGAGAAATTAATATGAAGAGAATTATTATTGCGTGTGGATCAGGGGTAGCAACATCAACAGTGGCAAATCAGAAGGTATCAGCATATCTGGATGAACATGGATATTCAGGAAAATATCAGATCGAACAGTGTCAGGTATCAGAACTTGCTGAAAAAGGTAAGAGTGCTGACTTCGCGATCGCAACAACAGTAGTTGGAGCAAACATGCCTTGCCCAGTATTACCAGGACTTCCATTATTAACTGGTGTTGGAGCAGACAAATTATTCAGCGACGTTGAAGAACAGATGAATAAATAAGAAAAACTATCAGAAAAAGAGAGATAAGAAGGGAGAAAAATCATGCAGGCAGTTATTGATTTTTTCAGTTATATTAACGGCTTAGGCGCAAGCGTCATGATGCCAATCATTTTAACAATTTTCGGAGTTATTTTAGGGGCTAAATTTGGTAAAGCTTTAAGAGGTGGTCTTACAGTAGGTGTAGGTTTCATCGGATTAAACCTTGCAGTAGGATTGATCGGTACATATCTTGCACCAGCTGTACAGCAGATGGCAACAAGATTCCATTTATCACTTACAACAGTAGACGTAGGATGGCCAGCTGCAGCAGCTATCGCTATGGGAACAACAGTAGGTCTGTTGATCATCCCAATCGGATTGATTATTAACATTATCATGTTACTTACAAACACAACACAGACAATCGACGTTGATATCTGGAACTACTGGCATTTCGCTTTTACAGGTTCTTTAGTAGCAATCGTTACAGATAACCTTACATATGGAATCATCGCAGCGATCATCAACATCATTATCGTATTTGTAATTGCTGACTACACAGCACCAAAAGCAGAAGAAGTATTAGGAATGCCTGGAGTATCTATTCCTCACGGATTCTCAGCAGCTTATGTACCATTTGCAATCGTGATCAACTGGGTTATGGACAGAATTCCAGGTGTAAACAAAATCGACATCAACATTGAAAAATTACAGAAGAAATTTGGTGTATTCGGAGAACCAATCTTAATTGGTACAGTATTAGGTATTGTAATCGGAGCTTTAGCAGGATATGATCTTAAAAATATTTTAACAAGTGGTATATATTTAGGAGCAGCTTTAGTACTGATTCCAAAAATGGCATCATTACTTATGGAAGGACTTATGCCTATTTCAGAAGCAGCACAGGCATTCATTTCTAAGAGATTTTCTAACAGAGGAAAAATCTACATTGGACTTGATTCAGCTGTAGGTGTAGGACATCCTATCACATTAACAGTAGCATTAATCCTTGTACCAGTAGCAGTATTCTTAGCAGTAATCCTTCCAGGAAACACAGTATTACCAATGGCTGACTTATCTTGCATCCCATATATGTTAGTACTGATCGTTCCATTAGTTGGTGGTAACGGATTCCGTGCGATCATCACAGGTATCATTGTATTAGCAGGTGGTTTATATATTTCAACTGACCTTGCAGCAGTTACAACATCTGTAGCTCATACAGTAGATGCCGCTACATACAATGGTGTAACACAGATTTCTTCTATCTGTGATGGAGCTAACCCTTTAACATGGGTAATCTACAGAGCAGGTAACTTAAGTATCGTTGCATTAGCAGTTGTTGGTGTTATCGCACTTGCATTAGCTTTCTTAAACAGAAAACGTATTATCAAAGCAGCACATGCTGAACAAAACTAAGATATAAAACAGCAGAAAGAGGTAAATGTATTTATGAAAAGTTATATATATAAAAAATCGCATTATCTCATTCAGCATACCATACCAGGAATATTCACACTTCTGATCGGGCTTTATTGCCTGATCAGACAGGTGATGACCGGATTTGATGGTTTGCTGATGTTTGTATTAATTATTTGCGTATATAATGTTTGGAATGAGTTTGTATCCTTGAGTAATCCGTACGAATTTGATCTTGGCGAAGAAACTATAACTTTTCGTGGATACAACAAGGAACATACATATAAGATCAGTGAAATGACAGCTTTCTCTATGAGAATGGTAGCAGGAAACACAAAGATCTATATGAACATCGACAAAGGTGGACTATTAAAAGGCAGATACTGGCTTAGAGTATCTGAATTTGATGATGATAAAGATATTATAGATTATTTTTATGATTTGGATGAACGAGTAAATCCACACTCTGTTATCACAAAAGCAAGAAAAGCAGGCAGAGCGAGATTGGCTCAGAAAGCGAAACGAGTTTAGGAGGAATTAAGATAGATGTTGGTAACATTAAAAGAATTACTTGACCAGGCAAAGGTTGAACATAAAGCAGTTGGTGCTTTTAACGGAACAACATTAGAAGCGATCAGAGGAATCATACAGGCAGCAGAGGAATTAAATGCACCTGTTATTTTACAGCATGCACAGAGTCATGATGATCTGATCGATTTAGAAGAAATTGGACCTGTTATGAAATATTATGCCGAGAGAGCGAAAGTTCCTGTGGCATTACATTTAGATCATGGTTCAAGTTTTGAAAGATGCGTACAGGCATTAAGACTGGGATTTACTTCTGTAATGTATGATGCATCAGCAAAATCTTTCGAAGAAAACGCATCAGAAACAGCAGAGATCGTTAAGATCGCACATGCAGTAGGAGCAAGCGTAGAAGCTGAACTCGGTCATATCTTTACATCAAAAGTCGTACAGGGTGAAGGTGCAGGAGCTGATAGTACAGATGATTATGAAGATTTAGATAACATCTATACAGATCCTGAAGTTGCAAAGAAATTTGTAGAAATGACAAATGTAGATTGCCTTGCCGTTGCATTTGGAACAACACATGGTGTATATCTTACAGAGCCTAAATTAGATCTTCCAAGAGTCGCAAGACTTCGTGAAGCAACAAATATTCCACTTGTTATGCATGGTGGTTCTGGTGTATCAGATGAAGACTATGCAGTAGCAATTGAAAATGGTATTTGTAAAGTGAACTATTATACATACATGAATACAGCAGGTGGAAAAGCATCAAAAGAATACTGGGCTGACGACAGCAAACCATTATTCTATGATTCTATGTCATTAGTTGCGACAGAAGCAATCAAAGAAGATGTAAAACGTGCGATCAAAGTATTCCAGAAAATCAAATAGTTCAAAGAAAGAAGGCGTAAAAATGGCAGTTTATAAAGAAACGATCTTATTAAAATCACATGGTAAAACTCCAACATATGTAAATATCACACCACAGGTTCGAGAAGCAATCGAAAAAAGTGGAATCCAGAATGGAATCTGTACAGTCATTTCTCCACATACAACATGTTCTGTATTTTTTGAAGAATTTGTACATGATTATAATGAAGCAGGAGATGAGTTCTTACAGGAAGATTTGAACGATGTGTTAAAGAAGATCATTCCTGATCATGTAAGTGCAGATCAGTATAATTATCCAGGAGAAGAACATTATAAGGCTGTAGAATCATGGCCAGATGCAGATACATATCTTCCAAACGGAGATAGAACAGCTTTATTTAATGGTGATGCCCACTTAAGATCAACACTGATCGGTTCCAGTGCAACATTAGAAGTTGACGAAGGAAAATTAGGAGTTGGAGCTACAGGATATGTATATTTTGTAGACTTTGACAGAACAAGAGAAAGAACAAGAAAATGTAAGATCATCGTAATCGGAGAATAGGGGGAAAAGATAAAATGGCAAAAGCAGAATCTCCATTTTTAATTGTTAATCCTAAATCTTATTTATATGGTGAAAAAAGCTTAGAATTAGCAAAAGCAGCAGACAAGACAGCAAAAGAAACAGGACTTCAGATTTATTTTACATGCCCATATGCAGATATCAGACTGATCAAAGAAAATACAGAAAACCTGATCGTATGTGCACAGTCTATGGATTCATTAACACCAGGACGAGGAATGGGACATGTACTTCCAGAATCTTTAAAAGAAGCAGGAGCAGAAGCTGTATTCTTAAATCATGCAGAAAACCAGAAAACAGTGTCTGAATTATATGCAACGATCAAAAGAGCAAAAGAACTTGGAATGATCACGATCGTTTGTGCAGATTCAACAGTAGAAGCAAAAGCAGTTGCATGTATGGATCCAGATATTGTATTAGCAGAGCCAACAGATCTGATCGGTACAGGTAAGGTAGCAGACGATTCTTATACAATTGAAACAGTCAAAGGACTTCACGAAGTCAATCCAGATGTTTTAGTTATGATCGCATCAGGAGTCAGCACAGCAGAAGACTGCTACAATGTTGTAAAACTTGGAGCAGACGGAACAGGAGCAACTTCTGGAATCTTAAACGCACCATCTCCAGCACAGAGAGTACAGGAAATGGCAGAGGCTATTGTTAAAGCGAAGAATGAGAAATTTAATTTTGTAATTGGCCAACTGTAGATTTGAGTATATGATAAAAAATAAATAACGAATCGAAGAGCAGCATTAGAATTTGCCCACGTGTGAATTCGAAAAAATGATGAGTAAAATTCTCTAGCTGCTCTTCCGA
>ENA-OQDF01000070-OQDF01000070.1-human-gut-metagenome-genome-assembly--contig:-NODE-70-length-31876-cov-6.541560_pt1 | contig 31876 bp, 41 predicted proteins | sample MGYA00242769_ERZ504597 | MGnify/ENA primary metagenome ERZ504597 (study PRJEB26092, sample SAMD00036305) | human gut metagenome | host: Homo sapiens | study: EMG produced TPA metagenomics assembly of...
ACCGCAAGAACCAGCACGGCCGACGACACGCGCGAAGGCCCCGTCAAAACACTCGGCACCGGCAAATCACTCGTCGAACTGATCAACAGCGAATCAGCGACAAGCCAAGTCCGCACGCCACATGGTCGAAAAACAAGCCCGAAACGCAGGAGACCAAGGCAAGTTCGTCGAACAAGCCAACCTGCTCAACAAAGCGGGAGCGACCACCGAAGCACGCGCCACCATGCTCTGGCAAGGCGCGCTCGACACGCTGCGCCTGCCCGGTGAACGCATCTCCTCACGCTGGCTCGGCACGGAAGCGCTCATGCTCGCCTCCGCCCCCTACAAGTCCACGAAGGAACTCACCGAAGACCTGCAGCTGGCAGCCGTCAAACGACTCCTGCCCAACATCGACCAGCTGCCCGACGACGAAGCGCTCGCCGACGCGGTGCTCGATGTGCGCGAAGTGTACGAGGACACCGTGTACGCGGTGGCGCATGACGTGATCGCCATACTGAAACGGTATGCGGAAGTCGACAAAGCCGTGTCCGGCAAAGCGGACCTGCCACTGCTGAGCGTGCTGCAGTCGATCCGCGAACACATCGCCACGCTCGTCTTCCCCGGTTTCATCGGCAAGACGCCGCCAGAGGCATTGCCGTCCATCGAACGATACCTGCACGCCGACCTGCTGCGCCTCGCCAAGGCGAAAAACGACAAGAACCGCGACGTGCGATGGGCTTGGGAAGCCGACGAAGCCAAACAACTTGCCGACAAGGCCGTGGCGAAAGCACAACGCGAACCAGCCGGCCCACGCCATGAAACACTCATGAAACAGGCCAAGACCTTGCGCTGGATGCTCGAGGAATTCTACGTATCCCTTTGGGCGCAGGAACTCGGCACGCCGAAACCGATCAGCTGCAACGCATCAAAAAGGCCATCGCCTAGCCACCGACCAAACAACCCAACGGATTGTTCCGTTTCCTCAAACCAGTCAACGCTTCTTGAAGAAACGGAACAACTGCGATTCCCGAATCAACAACCCCGCAAACAGGCTCGCCACCATCACACCGGCGAACACAGCCAACGGCGTACGCACCGCAGCCGCCAACACCGCCGCCCAATCGGACCGGCTCATCCGCACCGCATACGCCAACAACAACGCACACGAAGCAAACGTAGCCAGCCCGGCCCAAACACCGGTCTCCACACCAATACCCAGCAACTGCGCACCCTTCGACTGCCCCGAATGCAACGCACCCGCATACTCCAACCTACGCCGGCGCACACCAAACACACCAACCAACACGCCAATCGCCAACCCCACCCACGGCATCCACCGCGTCGAACGATTCACATACGACGCACGCGCGTCATAATGCGCATCAAACCCCTTATTCACCTGCGTCACACCCGCATTCGACGAGCCGGAACCCGCCACCAACGTGGCATACAACAGATTTTCCATCTGCCCATCAACCGGCCACCGCTTGACCCAACATTCGTTGAACGTCGAGGCGCTCGCCGACACCGGCACGATGAACGCGTAGGCGAAACGCGTGTCACGCCCATCGTTCGGCCAGTCGAACACACCAGCCACACGTGTGGTGCCTTCGCGTGTCCGCAATGCGCTGCCCACGGCGAGCCCGAAGTCCTTGGCCACGTCGCGCGGCACCCATACGCCGGACACGTCGGCCTTGGCATTGCCGGCGATCAGCCGGATCATACCAGGCGTCACGTCATACGATGAGATGTCCTTGCCGGGTGTCGCGAGTGGCACGACCTGTTCGCCGGCACGCATCGCGCCAGCCAAGGTGCCCGTCATTCCATCGCCGGCGTCGGACAACCGGTCGCATGCGGTGCCATCCACCGTTCCACCGACGATGGCGTTGACGTCAGCGTACGCGTTGATGCGCTGCACGGCCTGCGATTCCAAGTCAATCACGGTCATCGCCTCATATCCGCCCAGCAGCGTTCCGGAGAGCAGCACTGCGAGGAACATGGCGAACGCGCGGCTCACGCCCGAACCGATGTTGCGCAGCGCTTCGGAAAGCACCGATCCAAGTCTCATATACGCTCCCTTATTGGCGGTTTCATGCGGTTTTCACACTGTTTGGCGAAGTTCAACGGTTTCTTGCGATTCATCCGCCGACTATTTGCAAACCAGCCCGTTGAGCCCGCTGCCGATTTCGACGTTGGTGATCGCGGACACGTCGGCATCCTGCGTCTGCACCAGACTCACGCCCAGCTCGCTGCCCACAATCGTCACCTTCGCCGGCGTATTGGACGCATTGTGGGATTTTGGTACGATGCAGCCGCTGCTGCCGTCGATGCCAAACACCGCTCCCGCCGGCACACGCAGCACCTGTAATGGTTCCTTCAATGCCACGGTGCATCGAGACCGGCCTTTTTGGTCTGCATGTCCATGGACTGGAACGTTTCGCTTGCCGACACATTACGCAGGAATTCGGCGTCGGTGATTTCCGTGTTATCGGCCGGCAATATTCCATTGACGCCATACATGCCTATAGTGCGATCCTGTCCTACCGCCGCGCCGTTTTTCACGGTGAGTTTCGTCAACGCTCCCGGTATTTTTCCGATTGCCGTACCGCCCGTCACCATGGAACCTGTGGTGGCCGTCCACTCGTCGACCGCGACTGCGTTTTCAGGAATCCACATGGTGTCGGCAAGCGCAAGCGTGCCGTCGGAGGGGTTGCCGTTGTCGTTCATGAGTTGCCGCCAGCCGTCGGATGTTGCCCACCAGTAGGTGTCGGAACCGGCCACGCTGTTGTATCCGAGTCGGCTCAGCTCGTTGTTCAGTGCGAGCACGTCGTCGCCCTTGTCTCCGGTTTTGAGGTCACGGTATAGGGGTGTGGCGGTGTTCAAGGCCACGACCACGCGGTCGTTGACTTTGTATGCGCCTTTGCCGGAGGCGAGTCCGTCTGCGGACCAGTCGGCGGTGACGGTGCCGTTGGCGTTGCGAGAAGATTACGTTCGGTGGAGATAGTGGGCACAACCGTCACTTGCTGGCTGCCGGAGTATTCCTGCACGCTGGCTGGCGCGGTGGTCGTCTCCCCTGCCGAGCCGAGCAATGCCGGCGCGCGGTCTGGCAGGAGCAGCGCGCATGCTCCCACGGACACGCAGATGGCGGTTGCCACGGCGAGCAGGCTCCAAGCCCATGCGAGTCGTCCGCGTCCGGCACCGTTCGTCACGGCTGTGGCGTTATGTTTCTTTCCCATGAGTCGATGCCTTTCTATTCGTCTATTCTTCCAATTCCGGTTCCTGCGATTTGCTGCTGCCTGGCGCGTAGTCGGCGAGGTCGAGCACACGGTCGCAGGCGTCGCGGGTGTCGGGATCGTGTGTGGCCACGAGCACGATCATGCCTTGGCCGGAAAGGTTGTTCAGCACATGGCTGACGGAATGCGCGGTGCGCGTGTCCAATTGGGCGGTCGGCTCGTCCACGAGCAGCATGTCGGGTTTGGAGCAGACGGCGCGTGCCAGCATGAGACGTTGCGCCTCGCCGCCGGAGAGGTCGGAGAACCGGCGGTCGGCCGCGTATTCGAGGTCGAATAGCCCATGGCTTCCAAGGCTTTGGCTCGGCTTCCTTGCGCCGCATGCCTTTGGCGAGCAGCGGGAACACCACGTGGTCGAGCGCGGTGCGTTCCGCCACACCGTACGGGTTTTGAAACACCCATCCCACACGGCTCACGCCTTCACGGGTCACGGTCCCGGCATACGGCTTCTCCCAACCGGCGAGAATCGACAGCAATGTCGATTTGCCGCAACCGGATGGTCCGCATACCGCGATGGTGGAGCCAGGTTCCGCCACGAAATCAAGATGCTCGAACAGCAGGTCTGTCCCCGGGAACCGGTGGGCCAGCCCTTCCACGACCACTCGCATATGAGCCCCTTCGCGCATCAGACTACTTCAGCGGATACCAGACCGTCTCATCCGAGGCGGTCACGTTCACTCCGGCCGTCACCAAGCAGGTCAGCGCCTTCCTGTTATCGCGCAGTCCTGCGCTTTCTCCGGATTCCAAATCCTTCTCCAGCTTATCGGCGGTGTAGTCTTTGGGCTTTATGCCTTCCTTACGCAGGCAGTCGGCCGCAACCTCCTTGTCGTCGAGCAGCAGCTTCGGATTGCCCAACTGGAGCCTGTACACGGTGTTGATATCCGTGACATGCAGCATACTGCAGGATGTCAGATCGTCATTGAGCTTGCGGATCGCCTCTTTGCTGGCGTCATCGGTGTTGTACGAAGGTAGGGCGTAAATGCCGTTGTCGTACTTGTCGAACGTCGGCTCGGCATAGCCTTTGTCCACAATGCACTGCTTGTAATCCGCCCATGCGCGTTCGTAGTCGGCTTGGCTGACTTTTCCGCCTGAAGCGGCCTTCTCCAGCGCGGACTTCTGCTGATCGGATATTTTGCCGCCGTCGGAATCCAACAACGATCGCGCATAATCCTTCAGCGACAACGCGATTCGTTCACCCTGTTGCGATGATTGACCTGCTGGGATTGACGCTCTCGTCGCGAGCCTTCTTTCAGTGCCCCGCAGCCCGTGCAGCCGACAAGCAAAGCAAGACAGCATATGACGGCAACAGCTTTGCCACGCATATCCGTTTCCCTCGCATCGCCATCGACCTCCTCGCAAACGACGCAGCCGTCAGGCCGCCATGGCCTGCTTCACCCCCTAGTCTAAACCCCCAAGACCTGCCGTCACGCGCGGCATACCCAATATGGGTATGTGAAACCAGGTGTTTCCCAGCATCATCCACCGGCTCGTTGCATTTACCCCGTTCTCCGCGCCGGAAAGCCATCAGTCAAACGGAATGCGCGCGTGGAACATCCATATGCCGTTCTCGCAATCGGTGGAAAGACTTCCTCCGATATGCTCGATTTCAGCCGCGAACTGTCTGAGACCATGGCCGCCGGCAGGCTGCCGGAATGCCAGGCACCCATATCATTCACTTCAGTGATTTCCAAGGAATCGTCTTCACCAGAACCGACACCTCGTACTTGCCTCCGGAAGGCGCATGACGCGAAACGTTCGCGTACACCTCGCCAATCAACCGGCCGATCACATCCTTATGATAGGCATACGGACGCGCGCACGGGACCAGAAATAGGCGAGACCGGTCAGCATAATCTGCATGACGGTAAACATCAATGCCATTGGCGAACCGGGGTGGCACACCGCCTCATAGACCATCAGAAGTTCGCACGTCATGATGGCCGCAAGACGGAACGGATGTTTGATTCGCGGCATATCCGACAACCGGAACGCTCCGTTCTTTTCGGTCATGTCAGCGCCCGTTCCCACGTTTCAGCCATGTGATGATGGCTTGCCGTTGCGTACGGCAGTTCAGTCGTTTGACGATGTTCTGCATGTGCTTGCGCACGGTGGCGATGGATATGCCGAGCCGTTCGGCTATCTCTCCATCCGTCAGATACTCGTTCGCGCACAGATTCATGATGGTTTCCTGCATGTTGGTGAGCGTGGACTCCGCTTGAGTATCGCATTTCAGCTTCGCATAAGCCGCCATCGGAGTTTCAAAACCGGGCAGGAAACATCCTGAAAGGACACGGGAGACGGCTTGTTCGAGCTGCGTCTCGTCACCTTTACCGACAAGCCCCTGCGCGCCAGCCGCCGCCAGCGGCACGCGATACCGGTTCAGACTGAAGCTGGTCATGCCGAGAATCGGCGTGGAACAGTCCATCAACCGCATGCGACGGCAGACTTCCGGGCCTTGCATACCTTCCAACGACATATCAAGCAGCACAAGAGCATATTGGTCGGCATTTGATGCAAACAATTCCAAAGCCTCAACGCCGCTGGTAGCCGAATCGACGATACCCACCGCCGGAAGAATCCGCTTGAATAGGTCAGTCAGCGCCTCGATGACGATTTTGTCATCGTCAACAAGCAATATCTTCGGACCACCAACCGTTTTCCCCGTCATGGTACAACGCTCCTTCCCCCCGGGAAACATCCCCCTGCCGCAATACAATACATCATTCATCACCACCCCTTACTCATATTGAGTAGATCGTTCGCAATAACCCCGTAAAACAACTCATATCATATGAATCACCGGCCAAGGCAGTTCGATATGATGATGAAAGGTGGACGATGATGTCCTGGATGAAACACAATAAATTAGCGAAAACAATTGCCGCATCAATAGCAGCTGTCGGAATATGCTTCGGCGCCACTGCCGTGGCGAGTGCTGTATGTCGGTACCCTGTCACCAGTGGCTCATATAGCGAGGGCCCTTATCATGTTGAATGGAGTGTGCAACCGACAAGTTCATATGTAAGGACTCAAACCGATTACCATAACCAATATTGCTACGCACAGCAAGATAGGACGCAACATTCGCAGACAAGCAGAGCGCTCGCTAAGCAACATTGCTCCGCCTCAGTCAGCGGAGGCTCTTCATTGACTCAAAATGATTATGTTGAATATTATCAGTATTAGGAAGCTCGATCACCATGCGGAATGGAATAGTCCATGTGTTGAGAAACATCACCACATGCTTGGTAGGCATAACTCTTATCGGCTGCGCGGGCTGTGGGGTGGCTGTCGACCAGCAGGATACGAAACAGCCGACCGGAAGTGACGGCAGCGACACATCCAAATCCAAAATCGCGAATTCGATACCGGATTACATCGATTTTCTTCTTGATTTGGACGCCAAACCCGATACCAAGTATCCCATGAGCGACGCTCAGAAGACGATTCTGAAACGTTCCAGGAAGTCGGGAAGCGTATCGAAACCGGATTACGAGCTTGCCTGGTCGAATTACAAGCAGTGCGTGACCGGCTACGGGTATACGACACCGGTGCTCAGGCAGTTCTCCAATGGCCTGTACATGATCGCCATGCGGGATACCACCGGCATGAGCGACCAACAGCGCAAGAAGTTCAACGAGGATGAGAACAAATGCTATAACACTGAAGTCATTGCGGTGACCGGTGTATACCAGATGCAGATCGGCAATCCCGGCATGCTTTCCGATGGCGACCAGGCCATGGTCGATTGCCTGCATAAGGCCGGTATCGTGCCGAAAAACTACGACAAGGAAGCGTACAAGAAGGATTTGGACGCGCACGCCAAAAACCAGCCCACCACAGTGGATTTCTCAAACGCGGAAATGCAAAGCTGTTGGGTGGCGAACGGCGCGTCGTTCGGGGACGTCAATGACACCGATCAGTGGAAGCCGCTCGGCTGACCACCGTGTTCCCCGTCATATATCAGCATAGAAGTCTCGTTCCTGCGCGACGAACGGGCGCAGGAACGTGGTGATGGCGATGGCGCATACCAGGAACAGCGCGCCGACGGGGCCGAGCCACATCAGTCCGAAATGGCCGTTGATTAGACCTCCGACCGCGGAACCGATCGCGATGCCGATGTTGAACGACATGGAGTTGAGCGACGCGGCCAGGTTCAACGATCCGGGATGCGACTGCGAGGCGACGTCCATATACAGCACTTGGGACGCGGAATTTTGCAGGTACATGAACATGCCGAGCACCACCAGCAGCAGCGCGCCGTATACCGGTACCCAATGCGCCACGACAAGCGACGCCATGAGCACCGCATGGGCGCAGTAGATGGGACGGATGTGCGTCAGCGGCTCCACTCCCCTGCCCCGGTCCGCGAGCTTGCCGCCATACAGGTTGCTCCACAGGCAGGCCGCGCCGAAGATCACCAGTCCGACACTCAAGTACTGTTCAGGCACATGCACTTCATCGCGCATGATCGGAGTCAGGTATGTGTAGAACACGTAGCTGGCGGCCGCGCCGCACACCACGTCGAGCACGCCCAACTGGATGCGGCGGTCGAAGAACAGGCGGAACTGCGGCAGGAATCCGATCTTCACGATGTGGCTGTTGCGCGGCAGCACCATGACCATGCCGATGATGAGAACGATGGTGAGCACATTGATCATATGGAACGCCCAACGCCAACCGAACGTGTTGGCCACCCATGTGCCGACCGGCACGCCCACCACGGATGCGATGGAGAAGCCGGAGAACACCCATGCGATGAATTTCGTACGGAATCTGTCCGTTGTCACATCGGGCGCGTACGTCATAGCCACAGCCACCAACGTTCCGGATACCAAGCGATCATGATGCGCGCCACCACCAGAACCGCGTAGTTGGGCGCGAACGCGCATAGGATGTTGCCTGCGAGGAATATGCCGATCAGCGTCAGATGCGTAGCGAATCGCGGGAACCGTGCCGACAGCGCGGATCCGAGCGGGGTGACGGGCGCATACACGAAGGCGAACAGGGACACCAGATTGCCGACCGTCACCTCCGATATCTTCAGATCGGCTGCGATGTCGGGCAGGATGCCCACCACGATGAATTCACTCATGCCAAGCATGAAACTCGAGGCGATCAGGATAAGCACCGGAAGATTGAAGAACCGTTCCTTTGCCATGCCGCATCTCCCTTCCACACCGGGACATCAATCGATTGACGTAACCAATCCGAGGCAACATTATGCCATGCGCGATACAATATGACGCACGATGACACGCAAGACGAACAGCACGCGCAAAGCACGGAAAACCCGCAATCGCAAGCCCCTCAATCTCAAGAATCTCCGCACCATGTGGCGGAAGGCGAATCCCATCGCACGCATCGGCATGGTCGCCACCGCGACCGTGGCAGCGATCGCGGCGATCGCCATCATCGTGGGGGCGGTGCGCTTCATCGGCTGGCGCGTGCAGGTGAACGAGGCGCTCACCGCGCAAAGCCAGTCGCAGTCGCAATACGACTTCAATCCCGGCAACATCATTTCCGACGGCACGTTCTTCAACGGCAATGCGTTGAGCGAGCAGCAGGTCAGCACCATCATCGAACAGCAGGGCGTGGCCTGCAGTGGCGAACGATGCCTGAAGTCCATGACGTTCAGCACCGAATCGCAGTCCGCGGACGAATATTGCCAGGCTTATGATGGTGGCCCGAACGAAAGCGCGGCGGCGATTGTCTACAAGGCGGGCAAGGCATGCGGCATCAGCCAGAAGGTGCTGCTCACCGTGTTGCAAAAGGAGCAGCATCTGCTCACGGCCACCAATCCAAACGATTTCCAATTCAAAGCGGCGATGGGCCTGAGCTGCCCGGATGATGCGAACTGCGACCCCACCTATGCCGGCTTCTTCAAACAGGTGTACGGCGCGGCCAAACGGTACCAGTACTATCTTCGGCACGAGGGACGCTACGGCTACCATGCCGGACGGCTCAATTACATCCAGTACAATCCAAATGCCAGCTGCGGCGGCAGCAACGTGTACATCGAGAACCGAGCGACCGCGCTGCTGTACATATACACCCCGTATCAGCCGAATGCCGCGGCGCTCGAAGCGGGGGCCGGTGAAGGCGATTCCTGCTCGTCATACGGCAACCGCAATTTCGCGATTATCTACCATTCGATGTTCGGCAGCCCGCGAGGCTGATGCATCCCAATGAGGATATGCCGTTCGAGCATATCCTCGACCAGTCCGACACCGATTCCCCGTGGCCTTTCCGCCATAGACGTGTGCGAAACGCACGAGCAAGGCCGCCGCCCGGTTTATGTTCCGGACGGCGGCCTCGTGTATGACGTTTTTTCTATCGATGGTCCGCGATCACAGCTTCGGCAGATACTTCTTCAGCTCAAACGGGGTGACCTGCTTGCGGTACTCATCCCATTCCTGATGCTTGTTGCGCAGGAAGTATTCGAACGCATGCTCGCCGAGCACATCCGCCACGAAGTCGGACTTCTCCATGATCTTCAGAGCCTCGTCAAGCGATTCCGGCAGCGGCTGGATGCCCATGGCCTGGCGTTCGGCGTCGGTGAGCTCCCACACGTCGTCACTGGTCGGCTCCCCCAGCTGCATCTGCTTGTCGATGCCATCGAGTCCGGCGGCCAGCAGCACGGAGTATGCGAGGTACGGATTGGCGACCGGGTCCAACGCGCGGAATTCCATACGGGCGGAGTTGCCCTTACCTGGCTTGTACTGCGGGATGCGCAGCAACGCGGAACGGTTGTTATGGCCCCAGCAGATGTAGCTCGGCGCTTCGGCACCGCCCCACAGCCTCTTGTAGGAGTTGACGTACTGGTCGGTGACGCGCAGATCTCGGCCGCGTGGTACAGGATGCCGGCGGCAAACTGACGTGCGGTGACGGACATATTGAATTCCTGGCCGGCTCGTAGAACGCGTTGGCGTCACCTTCGAACAGGCTCAAGTGCGTGTGCATGCCGGAGCCCGGAGCGTCGGCGAGAGGCTTCGGCATGAAGCTGGCATGGATGCCTCGCTCCAGCGAAATCTCCTTGACGACGGTGCGGAAGGTCATGATGTTGTCGGCCGTGGTGAGCGCGTCCGCATATCGCAGATCGATCTCGTTCTGGCCTGGCCCCGCCTCGTGGTGCGAGTACTCCACCGAGATGCCCATCTGCTCGAGCATGTTGACGGTGGCGCGGCGGAAGTCCATGCCGGGGCTGCGCGGCACATGGTCGAAGTAGCCGCCCTCATCGATCGGCTTCGGAGTCTGCGCCCAGTCATCCTGCTTTTCAAACAGATAGAATTCAATCTCCGGATGCACGTAGAAGGTGAAACCCTTCTCCTTGGCCTTGGCCAGCGCTTGCTTGAGCACGTGGCGCGGGTCACCCAAGGACGGCTCACCATCAGGCGTGAGCACGTCGCAGAACATGCGCGCGGTGCCCTGCGGGCCTCCGCGCCACGGAAGAATCTGGAACGTCGACGGATCGGGCTTGACGATCATATCGTCTTCGGACACGCGGGTGAGGCCTTCCACGGCGGAACCGTCGAATCCGAGCCCTTCCTCGAATGCGGCTTCCAGTTCCGCCGGCGCGATGGCCACGGACTTCAGTGTTCCCAACACATCCGTGAACCATAGACGAATGAAGCGCACGTCGCGTTCCTCGACCGTGCGCAAAGCAAACTCTTGCTGTTTATCCATAGTGTCCAATCGTTCCATGCGCATGTTACGAACGTCGTTAACACATGCCGTGTCGCGACATGTCAGCGTGCGACTTCGAGGGCTTCCTCCAGCGTGAAGGCGCGCGCGTACAGCGATTTGCCGAGAATCGCGGCGTCCACGCCCAGTTCGGCGAGCTCCTTGATGTTGCGCAGGTCGTCGAGCTTGGAGATGCCACCGGATGCGGTGACCTTCGCGTCGGTGCGGGACGCCACTTCGCGCAGCAGCTCGATGTTCGGGCCGCTCATCATGCCGTCGCGTGCCACGTCGGTGACCACGTAACGGGAGCAGCCGACGGAGTCGAGGAACTTCATGGTCTCGAACAGGTCGCCACCTTCCTTCACCCAGCCGCGGGCCGCGAGGGTGTGGCCGCGCACGTCAAGGCCGACGGCCACGCGGTCGCCGTACTTCTTGATGACGGAAGCGGTCCAGTCGGGGTTCTCCAGAGCCGCGGTGCCGATGTTCACGCGGGCCGCGCCGGCTTCGAGCGCCGCGTCGAGCGAGGCGTCGTCGCGCACGCCGCCGGACATTTCGATGTTGACCTTGTCGCCCAGTTCCTTGACGATGGCGCGCAGCTGGTCACGGTTGTTGCCGGTGCCGAATGCGGCGTCGAGATCGACGAGGTGGATCCATTCCGCACCCGATTCCACCCACGTGCGGGCGGCTTCCAGCGGGGAGCCGTAGTCGGTTTCGGAGCCGGATTCGCCTTGGCGCAGGCGCACGGCCTTGCCATCACGGACGTCGACGGCGGGAAGCAGCGTCAAAGACATGTCATACCTTTCGTTGCGTTGAACGGTTTTCGGCCGTTCAACGGATCTTGCGATTACCGATTTGAATTTACGATTTTGCGATTGCCTTGCACGAATCCGCGTTCAGAACGTCGCAACCCAGTTACGCAGCAGCTGCGCGCCGGCTTCGGCGGATTTCTCCGGATGGAACTGCGTGGCGAACAACGGTCCACGTTCGTAGGCGGCCACGAATCGGCTGCGCCCGTAGGTGCACCACGTCACATGCTCTTCCGCATCGCCGAAGTCCAGCTGGTCGGCGGAGGTGTCGGCAGGCGAAGCGCTCATCGCGGCAAAGGAGTGCACGAAATAGAATCGTTCGTTCTCCACGCCCTTGAGCAGCACGGAACCTTCCGGCGCTTCGACGGTGTCCCAACCCATGTGCGGCACCACGTCGGCGTCGAGCAGCTCGACATCGCCCTTGATCAGACCGAGACCGGGCGTGCCGTCGCCATGTTCCATGCCACGTTCGAACATGATCTGCTCGCCCACGCAGACGCCGAGCACCGGGCGGCCGGCGCGCAGACGGTCTTTGATGACCCTGTCTCCGCCGACGCTTTTCAGTCCTTCCATGCATGCGCCGAACGCGCCCACACCCGGCACCACCAGTCCGTCGGCTTCCAGAGCCTGACGATGGTCGGACGTGAGGGTCACGTCGAGGTCGAGATTGGCCAGCGCGCGCACCATGGAACGCACGTTGCCGAAACCGTAATCGAACACCACCACGGAAGTCATGGGCGCTCTCCTTCTTTTGCTTGCCGAAGAATCCATCCTTCGGGGAAAAACTTATTCGATGCTTGACGAACCACGACCGAATCGCGTGTGCTCGGCGAGGATCTTCATGGCGTCATCACGGGTCAGGCTTGCGGAATCGACGGTTTCCACGCCGGAATCACGCACCCCTGACGTCGGTGATGCCCAGCAGCAGGTCTTCGACGAACGGCGCGGTGGAGGTGAGCAGCACCGGTGGCGCGAACGTCTGGCCGACCTTGCCTTGCAGGTACATCGTCGCCTCGAGCTTGTCCGCACGGTTGACCGCGAGGACGGCAGGCATGCCGGAGACCACGGTGGTCAGATCTTTGATGGCCGCTTCCGGGCCATCGCCGTCGAGATTGCGTAATACAGCGACCGCGCCTTGCGGTGAGGCGAGGCATTGCGCGGAGATGTCGGACAGTTGGCAGAACGCGGCGAACAGGCGTGCGGAGGCAAGTCGGGTGATGATCACCGCGACTTTCGCACGGTTGCCCAGCAGTCCCTGCAACTCGTCGTCGAATGACAGCGAGTTCTCGGCTTCGGACAGTACCGCGTCGGCTTCCTTCGATTGCAGGCCGTCCTGCGATTCGTCGGAAGACGCATCGGAATTAACCGTCTCATCCGGCTGATCGAATGGCACCTGCGCGGGAGCATCGTTCTGTTGGGCAGCTTCCTCGTCCTGGAATTCCTTTTCGAAGCCGGCCATGGCCGCTTCCAGCTCCTCTTCGCTGAAATGCATGCCGTCGTCGTTGGTCTTCCCCAAGCCGTCGAAACCGTTCAAATCGTCCTTGTCGTCGGACATCACAGCGCGCCCTTCGTGCTGGGAATGCCGTCGACGCGCGGATCGGGTTCGATGGCGAAACGCAATGCGCGGGCCAAAGCCTTGAATTCGGCTTCGGCGATGTGGTGCGGGTCGCGGCCGGAAATCACGTGCAGGTGCAGGCAGATGCCGGCATGCATGGCGATGGATTCCATGACGTGGCGAACGAGCGAACCGGTAAAATGCCCGCCAATCATGCAGTATTCGAAGCCTTCCGGCTCTCCGGTGCACACGCAGTACGGGCGGCCGGAAATGTCGACGACGGCTTTGGCGAGTGCCTCGTCGAGCGGCACGGTGGCGTCGGCGAAACGGCGGATGCCACGCTTGTCTCCGAGGCCCTGCTTCAGAGCCTCGCCGAATACGATGGCGATGTCTTCGACGGTGTGGTGCGCGTCGATGTCGGTGTCCCCGGTGGCTTTGATTTTCAGGTCGATCAGCGAATGCTTGCCGAGCGCCGTCATCATGTGATTGTAGAACGGCACGGATGTGTCGATGTCGGTTTTGCCGGTTCCGTCGAGGTTGAGACTCAGCTCCACCTTGGATTCGCTGGTTTCACGAACGATGGTTGCAGTACGTGCCATGTTGCGACTCCTTTTGCGATGTTGCAGTTGCGATATTACAGCTACGATATTGCGATTGCGGTGGTTGCGTCTTCCGCAGCCACCGCGATTCTGTTCTGTTTCAAGCTTATTGCCGAATACTGTCACGAACTTCCGTTCCGGACAGTATCCCAGCTTGCGTTCCGGCTTGTTCAGCCTGTTCCACGATGCGCAGCACTTCGACCAACGCCTCACGGAACCGTGCCATTTCCTCGTCGGTGCCATGCACACTCGCATCCAGCCTTCCGGACCGACGACGCGGATGAGCACGCCGCGCTTCAACAGTTCGTCGAAGATGCGGTCGCGGTCGTCGAAATGGCCGCCGAAGAGAATGAAGTTCGACTGGGTTTCGGCCACTTCGAGCGGCTGGCCCTTGTAGGTCTGCTCCTTGAGCCATGCGGAGGTGGCGTTGCGGGTTTCGCGCAGGTGCGCCACGCGGCTCAGCTGTTCGTCGGTGTGTTCGAACGCGGCGAGGGCGGCGCCTGGGTGACGGCGGACAGGTGGTACGGCATGCGCACGATGCGCACGCAGTCGATGATGCCCTTGTTGGCGGCCAGGTAGCCGACGCGTGCGCCGGCGAAGGCGAACGCCTTGCTCATGGTGCGGCTGACGGCGAGGTTTTCGTATTCGCCGATGAGTTCCAGCGCGGTGGGCGTGCCCGGATCTCGGAATTCGATGTACGCCTCGTCCACCACGACCACCGGATGCACGCCTTCGGCGGCGCCTGCCACTTCGGCGGTACGGGCGGCTTCGAGCACGCGCTTCAGATCTTCCGGCTTGAGCGGGGTGCCGGTCGGATTGTTCGGGCTGGTGAGCACGATCATGGCCGGCTTGACGTCTTCGATCGCTTGATGGTGGCGTCCACGTCAAGCGTGAAATCGGCGTTGCGGTGCGCAAGCTTCCACGTGGTGAACGTGTCGCGCGCGTATTCCGGATACATGGAGTACGTCGGATCGCAGCGAGCGAGATGCGGCCGGGGCCACCGAACGCTGGAACAGCTGCAGCATGATCTCGTTGGAGCCGTTGGCGCCCCACACCTGGTCGACGCTGAGCCTCACGCCCGATTCGCGTTCCAGATATGTGGAGAAAGCCTTGCGCAGTTCGATATGCTCGCGGTCCGGATAGCGGTTGAGCGTCGGGGCGATCTCCTTGACACGCTGGGCGATGGTTTCCACCACGGCCGGTTCGGGCGCGTACGGATTCTCGTTGACGTTGAGGCACACCGGCACGTCGAGCTGCGGCGCGCCGTACGGTTCTTCGCCGATCAGGTCGTTGCGCAGCGGCAGATATGCCGGAATCGCGTTGCTGGAAGTCTCGCTCATCGGAGGCCGGCCTGCTCTTCCTGTTCCTTGATGGTCGCCTTGTTGTACGGGTCGTCGATGAAGCGGCTCAGCACGCATTCGCCGTGTGCCGGCAGATCTTCGGAGACGGCGAAGGCGTTCACACGGACGGCGAGGGTCTTCAGTCCCTGCTCGTCGTATTCGATGACTTCGACCGGCTTCATGAAGGTGTGCACGCCGAGGCCGGCGGCGAAGCGCGCGGTGCCGGAGGTCGGCAGCACGTGGTTGGAACCGGACATGTAGTCGCCCAGCGGAACCGGGGAGTACGGGCCACGGAAGATGGCGCCGGCGTTGCGGATCTTGGCGATCACGGCATCCGGATCAGCGGTCTGCACTTCAAGGTGTTCGGCCGCGTACGCGTTGGCCGCGTCGATGGACTGTTCGATGCCGTCTGTGAGGATGATGCCGGACTGGCGGCCGCGCAGCGACGTGTTGACGCGCTCGGCGTGCTCGGTGCGAGGCACGCGGTACTTGAGGCTTTCCTGCACCTTGTCGGCGATGTCTTCGCTGTCGGTGATAAGCACGGAACCGGCGAGCTCGTCATGTTCGGCCTGGCCGATCAGATCGGCGGCGAGCCAGCTTGGGTTGGCGCCCTTGTCGGCGATGATGGCGATTTCGGTCGGACCGGCGACGGCGTCGATGCCGACGATGCCGGAGACCATGCGCTTGGCGGTGGCGACGAAGATGTTGCCCGGGCCGGTGATCTTGTCCACCGGATCGCACAGAATCTCGCCGTCCTGCGGTTCGGAGCCCTTGGCGCCGTAAGCGAACATGGCGATGGCCTGAGCGCCGCCGACCGCGTACACCTCGTCCACGCCGAGGATGGCGCAGGTGGCGAGGATGGTCTTGTCCGGCAGGCCGTCGGAGTTGCTGCGGCTCGGCGGGGTGGCGATGGCCAGCGATTCGACGCCTGCGGCCTGCGCCGGCACCACGTTCATGATGACGGAGCTCGGGTAGACGGCCTTGCCTCCCGGCACGTACAGGCCGACGCGCTGCACCGGAATCCAACGTTCGGCGACGCGCGCGCCTTCGGCCAGGTCGGTGTGGAACGGGGCCGGCACCTGGGATGCGGATACGGCGCGGCAGCGGCGCACGGATTCCTCGATGGCGGCGCGCACTTCCGGATCGAGCTCGTCGACGGCGGCCTTCATGGCCTCGACCGGCACACGCAGATGCTCGGGACGGATATGGTCGAACTTCTCCGCGAAGTCGCGCAGGGCCGCAGCGCCGCGGGCCTTCACATCATCGAGAATCGGCTGTACGAGCTCAGTGGCCTCGTTGGTGCCCATCTCGGCGCGGGGCATGGCTTCCAGCATTTCAGCTCGGGTCAGCTTCTTGCCGCGCAGGTCAATGATTCGCATATAGTTTTCTTCGCTCATAACGCCCCATGGTAACAACGCCAAGTCACGAGAACGTCCCGTCGTCTCACATTCAGCCGCATTGTGAGACACGCAGATCCGCCGTTTTCCATGCCATGCCGATTTCCGCGAAAAATATATGCCGGTCGACGCCATTCAGCATCGGCCGGCAATCAAAAACCTGTTCAGGTCAAACCGCTCAGGCCAACGGAAGCGAGCTCGGTCCGAAGAGAATCTTGATTTCGGCGAACAGCGACGTGTCGCGTTTGACGCGGAACCGGTCTCCGAACGTCAGCACCTTGGCGTTGCCTTTGTCGTCCATCAACGCCAGTTTCACCTCGCATGGGCCGGGATGGCTGGTCAGAATCTGCCCGAGCCGCCGCACATGCGACTGGTCGAGCGCGATCGGCGGCAGCACAATCGTCAGCGGACGTTCATCCTGCGCCTCCAACGTCGGCACGGTGAATTCGGTGGCGCGCATGCTCACTGTCTCATCGCGCTTCTCCACCTGGCCGCGGATCTGTACCACAGTGTCGACGGCGAGCTCGGGCGCGGCGGCCTCGTACACCTTGCCGAAGAACATGCATTGGATGGAACTTTCCAAATCCTCGACGGTTACGATGGCCCACGGATTGCCCTTTTTCGACACGCGGCGGTCCACGTTCGTGATCAGGCCCGCGATCGTCACCTGCTGGCCGTCCGGCATGCTTCCCGCGCGTCGATCAGGTGCGCTATCGACATTTCGCGCAACGACACCAGAATCGACTGCATGCCGCTCAACGGATGGTCGGACACGTACAGGCCAAGCATCTCACGTTCGAAGTTGAGCTTGGTTTTCTTGTCCCACTCCTCCACGTCGGGCACCTGCACCATGGCGTCTCCCATGGCGGAATCGTTCTCTTTGGAATCGTCCAGGTCGGCGAACAGGTCGAACTGGCCTTCCGCCTGCTTGCGTTTCAGGCCGACGACCGAATTGATGGCCGTTTCGTGGATGGTGAACAGCGCACGACGGTTCGGGTCGATCGAGTCGAACGCGCCGGCCTTGATCAGCGATTCCACCAATCGCCTGTTCAGCGCCTCCAACGGCACGCGTTTGATGAAATCGGTGAAGTTCACGTACTTGCCGTGGCCGTTCTCACGTTCCGCGATGATCGCATCGACCGCGTTCTTGCCGACGTTGCGGATGGCGCCGAGGCCGAATCGCACGACGTCGCCGACTGCCGAATACTCGTACACCGACTCGTTCACGTCCGGAGAAAGCACCTGGATGCCCATGCGTCGCGCCTCGCCCAGGTACAGCGCGGTCTTGTCTTTGTTCGTGCTGGCGCCTTGCAGCAGGGCGGCCATGAACTCCACCGGATAATGCGTTTTCAGATACGCGGTCCAGTAGGAGATCAAACCGTATGCGGCCGAATGCGCCTTGTTGAACGCGTAGCCGGAGAACGGCACGAGGATGTCCCACACGGCCTGCGCGGCCTCTTCGGAATATCCATGCTCCTTCATGCCGGCAAAGACGGAATCTTCTCCTTGGCCAGCACTTCCGGCTTCTTCTTGCCCATCGCTCGACGCAGCACGTCTGCCTTGCCCAGCGAATAGCCGGCGAGGATTCGCGCCGCGGACTGCACCTGCTCCTGGTAGACGATCAGACCGTAGGTCTCGTCGAGCACTTCCTTAAGCGGTTCGGCCACTTCGGGTGGATTGGCGTGATCTTCTGCAGACCGTTCTTGCGCTTCGCATAGTTGGTGTGCGAATCCATATCCATCGGACCTGGACGGTACAGCGCGATCAGTGCGGAAATATCGTTGAAGTTGTTCGGCTTCAACGTTTTCAGCAGCGAGCGCATGCCGTCGGAATCGAGCTGGAACACGCCGAGCGTGTCGCCACGGGACAGCAGGTCGTAGGTGGGGCGGTCGTCCAGCGGAATCTTCGTATGGTCGATGCGTTCCTTGCCGTTCGCCTCGATGTTGTTCAGGGTGTCTCGGATCACCGTCAAGTTGGAAAGTCCGAGGAAGTCCATCTTGACCAGACCGAGCGTTTCGCACGTATGGTATTCGAGCGTGGTGGTGACGGTGCCGTCGGTACGTTCCAGCAGCGGCGACGTGTTGGTGATCGGCTCGCTGCCATGATGGTGGCGCAGGCGTGCACACCGGTCTGACGAATCAGACCTTCGATGCCCATCGCCTCGTCCGTGATGCGTTTCGCGTCCGGGTCGGAATCGTACAGTTCGCGGAATTCGCGTGCTTCCGCGTATCGTTTCGCGCTTGGGTCGAAGATGTCGTGCAGCGGAATGTCCTTGCCGCCGGTCTGTGCGGGAGGCAGGGCTTTGGTGATCTTGTCTCCGACGGAGAAGTCGTATCCCATGATGCGGGCGGAGTCCTTCAGCGCCTGCTTGGTTTTGATGGTGCCGTAGATCACGCACTGCGCCACTTTGTCACGTCCGTATTTCTCACCCACGTAGTCGAGCACGCGTCCACGACCGTCCGGGTCGAAGTCGACGTCGATATCAGGCAGTGAGACACGTTCCGGATTGAGGAATCGTTCGAAGATCAGACCGTGTTCAAGCGGATCAAGTTCGGTGATGCCCATCGCATACGCGACCATGGCGCCTGCGGCGGAGCCACGGCCCGGCCCCACCATCACGCCGTGGGCCTTCGCCCAGTTGATGTAGTCGGCCACGACGAGGAAGTAGCCGCAGAACTGCATCTGGCAGATCACGCCGCATTCGTAGTCGGCCTGCCGCAGCACTTCGAGCGACGGCTTGCCGTTGTACCGGCGTTCCAGGCCTTCCTCGACCTTCTTCAGGAACAGCGACGTCTCGTCCCAGCCTTCCGGACAGTCGAATTGCGGCATGAACGCGCCGTCTTCATGATCGTCGAACATGACGTTGCAGCGTTCGGCGATCTCCAACGTGTTGTCGCACGCTTCGGGAAGGTCTTTGAACAGTTCGCGCATTTCCTCGGCGGATTTGATGTAGTAGCCGGTGCCGTCGAATTTGAATCGGCCCGGCTCGTCCAGCGTGGAGCCGGAGTTGATGCACAGCATGGCGTCCTGCGCGCCGGCGTCTTCGGCACGCGTGTAATGGGAATCGTTGGTGGCCAGCAGCGGCGCGTTGAGCTTTTTGCGATGTCGAGCAGCCCGTCGGTCACTTGCTTTTCGATTTTCAGGCCGTGGTCCATGAATTCGATGTAGAAATTATCGCGGCCGAAATGTCTTGGAATTCGCCGGCGGCACGCAACGCGTCATCGAACTGGCCCAGGCGCAGACGAGTCTGGATGATGCCCGACGGGCAGCCGGACGAGGCGATGATGCCTTTCGAATATTTGGCGAGGATTTCCTTATCCATACGCGGATAGCGCATGACTCGGCCTTCAAGGTTCGCGTCGGTGGAGGCTTTCATGAGGTTGACGAGGCTTCGTCGTTTTCTGCCCACATGGTCAGGTGGGTGATGACACCGCCACCGGACACATCATCCGGGTTACGGCGGCGATGCAGCGGATCCAGATCCGGATTCCAGTTGGTGTCCCAGCTCACACGGGTGGGGTCCTGACGTGCGGTTTCCGGCGTTACATAGCTTCGATGCCGATGATCGGCTTGATGCCGGCGTTGACCGCGGCGCTCCACATCTCATACGCGCCATGCATGTTGCCGTGGTCGGTGATGCCGACGGCCGGCATGCCCAGTTCCTTGGCGCGCTTGACCAGATCCGGTATTTTCGATGCGCCGTCGAGCAGCGAATAATGCGTGTGATTATGCAGTTGCACGAAATTTGCGGAAGTAGCCATGCGTTCCAATTTAGCTGGGCTTCATGACGGCGTGGAGTCGTTTCTGGCCGTCCGGCCACACTTTTATAGGGACTGGTCGGCGTGCCGTGCGCGCATCACGTCAAGCGCATGCTGCAGGTCGGCGGGATAGTGCGATTTCACCGTGGTCCACACGTGCGTACGCGGATGGCGGAATTCCAATTGCATGGCGTGTAGCCATTGCCGTTCAAGGCCAAGCGCCTCGCTCAGCTGCGGATTCGCGCCGTACATGGCGTCCCCCGCCAACGGATGCCCGATGGATGAGAAATGCACGCGGATCTGATGGGTGCGGCCGGTTTCCAGGTTCACGGATACGAGCGTGGCTTCGCCGAAACGTTCCATCACGTCCCAATGCGTGATGGCCTCTTTGCCGGCCGGTGTCACGCAGAAGCGGAAGTCGGAGACTTTGGCGCGTCCGATCGGCGCTTCGATGGTGGCTTTGTCTTCTTTGAGATTGCCCTGCACGAGTGCGTGATATGTTTTGACGACCTCATGTTCGGCGAACTGCCGGCGCATCTCCACGTACGCAAGATCGGACTTGCATACGAGCATCAGTCCCGATGTGCCCACGTCGAGTCGTGACACGATGCCTTGACGGCCTGCCGCGCCATATGACGTGATGTGCACTCCCCTGTCGATCAGGCTGCCAAGCACCGTCGGACCGGTCCATCCGACGGATGCGTGCGCGGCGACGCCGACCGGCTTGTCCACCACGACCACATCGTCGTCCTCATAGACGACGGCCATGTCATGGGCGATCGGTTCCGGTTCGGACCGTTCCTCGACAATGTCGAATTCTACGGTTTCGCCTGCCTGCAGGGTCGACGATTTGGAAATGTCCCTGCCAAGCACGCGCGCCTGTCCGCTTTCGATGAGGTCGGCCGCCTTGGCCCGGGAAATGCCAAGCATTTTGGCGACCGCGACGTCGAATCGTTTGCCGACGAGCGCGTCGGGAGCGGGTACGAGACGGCTCATGCTGCTTTCGTCCCGTCGTCGGTTGCGTTCGCATCATCACCAAGCGTCTTGCCGTTGGCCTCGTCAAGGTCCTTTTGGCTGAACGGTTCCCCGAGGAACAGCAGCAGCACCGCCGCAACGCCCGCGAGCATGAGGAAGATGTCCGCCACGTTGCCGATGGACCATCCGTAGTTCAGGAAATCCACGACCTTGCCGTTGAGGAACCCTTCCGCGTAGATGACGCGGTCGATGAGGTTGCCGAACGCTCCTGCGAAGGCGAAGGCGAACAGCACCGTCCATTTCATGGAAATGTGCGGACGGCAAGTACGACCAACGCCACGCAGGCCGCCATCGCCAGCAGGGAAATCAGCCACGTCATGCCGGAGCCCATGCCGAGCGAGGCGCCTGGATTACGCACCAATGTCAACGAAAGCAGGCCGGGAATCACGCGTATGGTACGGCCATCGGCCAATGCGGACAAAGCCCACATCTTGGTGAGCTGGTCAATCGCGATCGCCGCGATTGCGATACACGCAAAGACGGCCACGCGGTCGCGCAGCCGTCTTTGATCATTCTTCATGATGTCAGACACAGGCTAATCTCAGTCGTTGTTGTCCTGAGGGTCCTGGTCGTAGTTGTTCGTATCGGACACCTGGTTGACGAGCTGGCCGAGGAAGTCGGTGAGTCGTGCACGGTATTCGGTTTCGAACTGCTTGAGGCCCTTGATGTTGCCTTCGATGACCTTGGTCTGGGTCTCGAGGTTGTCGCGGACCTGCTGGGCGTAGTCGTCGGCAGCGGTACGGGTCTTCGAATCGTAGTCGAAGGCGCGCTTCTGCACTTCGGCCTCGTAGTTGTCGGCCTCGGTGTGCTTGTCGGAGAAGTACGTGTCGGCGTCCTGGGTCTTCTGAGCCAGGTAGCGTCGCCCTCTTCCTGCTTCTGCGCGAAGTAGGCGTCGCCTCCTGCTGCTTCTGCTCCAGATAAGCGTCGCCATCCTGCTGCTTGCCGGCCAGATAGGCATTGCCTTCCTCGGTCTTCTGCGCAAGGTAGGCGTCGCCCTCCTCGGTCTTCTGGTTCAGGTACGCATCGCCATCCTGCTGCTTCTGTGCCAGATAGGCATCGCCATCCTGGGTCTTGCCGGACAGGTAGTTGTCGGCGTTGGCGCGGGTGTCGGTGGAGTACTGGTCAGCCTCGGAACGAGTGCGGTTGGAGTAGTCGTTGGCGCTGCCGATGATCTCTTCGTACTTGCGCTGGCTTTCCTCGGTGATCTCCTTGGCCTTGGCCTTGCCCTTGTCGACGTACTGGTCGTGCAGCTGCATGGCCAACGTCAGCATGGCGGTGGCGCGCTCCGGCTCGGTATTGGCGCTTGCCGCGGCACCTGCGATCTTCTGCAGGCTGCCGGTTTCGGTGCTCGGCTCGGACTTGGCGACCTGTTCGCGCAGCTGTGCCTCGCGAATCTGGGAATCCTTCAGCTGCTGGGCAAGCTGCTGGATCTGCATGGCCTGCTGCTTCACCTGGGCATCCTGCTGCTGGGACTGGGCAGCATGCTCCTGAGTGAGCTGCTGGGCCTGAGCGACCTGGTCCTGCGCTTCCTGAAGCTTTGCAGTGAGCTGATCGATCTGCTCCTTCTGACGCTGAGCCACGACCACCTGCTCCTGGCCGATGCCAGCTGACGGGACAGATCCTCGGTCTGTGCGCGGAACGTGTCACGCTCGTGCTGCACGGCGGTAAGCTGCTCGCCAAGGTCGGCCTGACCGGCCGCTTCGGCTGCCTGGGCGGTGAGCTGATCGACCTGCGCGGACAGACGATCGATCTGCCCCTTGAGCTGCTCGTTCTGGGAAGACAGCGCACGATTGCTTTCCTCTGCCTCGGAAAGCTTGGCGGCCGCGGCCTGAGCGCCTGAGCGGCCTGGTCTCCCGCACCAGCTGCCTGCTCGGAGGCGGACTTCAGCGTCGCGTTCTCCTGCTGCAGGGACTGGATCTGAGCATTCAACTCGGAAATCTTGGAATTGAGTCCTGCGACATCCGGGCCAAGAGACTGCGTGGCCTGTCCGCCGGCAACTGCCTGCTTGCCTAGGGCTTCCACCGTCTCGGTTACCTGATCGAGGAAGTCATCGACTTCATCGACGTCATAGCCTTCCTTGAACCTTACGGTCTGGAAAGTATGCTCCCTAATATCTTTCGGCGTCAACAGAGCCATAAATCCTTACACCTCGCTTTGGGCTTGATGCCTTACTGTTGTTGCTTTCAGTGTTCGACTCTAGCACGAAACCATAGATATTTTGCGGAAAAACGGTTTTTTAGAGGTGCTAAATAAGGAAATCAATGACCACAAGAACGAAATAAAGCACAAGATACGCGACGTCAAAATAGATCGGTCCGAGCGGAACGGGACGAATATACTGCCGCAACCACCTTAACGGCGGCTCCGTCAGCTGGTAGATGGCGTCGAACAACGAGGCCACGATTCCGCTTGGCCGCCACGTCGGCGACAATGCCAACACCCAGTCGAGAATCATGCGGACGAACAGCACCAGGATATAGGCGTTGACCAGAAAATGGACGACGCTACCAATTATCGAGAGAATCACGTTGCCACTGTATCAAGCGCGCATAACAAAATGCCCCCGCTTTCAGTGGGGGCATAATCGTCTGATTTGTGCTTACTCTGTGCTACACGGCTCAGTCGGCGAACAGGTCGTGGGCCGGACCCTTGTCTTCAGGCTCCTCGACCTTGATGTTCACTTGGGCCGGGCTCAGCAGGAACACGCGCGGAGTGACGCGTTCGATGGAGCCGCGCACGCCGAACACCACACCGGCGGAGAAGTCGACGATGCGGTATGCCACGGCTTCGGCCACACCTGTCAGGTTCAGCACCACCGGAATGCCGTCACGAATGGCGCGACCGACCATCTGCGCATCGTCATAGGTCTTCGGATGGATGGTGGTGATGCGGCTCACTCTACCCCCTGGAACGGGTTGGACTGCTCACGCGGAGCGGACGGCGTGGAAGCGGAAGCCGAAGAGGAAGGCATCGGGGTGACGGAATGATCCGAATCGAACGAGGTCTCGCCGGTGTCGACGTCATCCTCGAAATCATCCTCACCCTCGGCGACGTCGGACATTCCCAAGTACGACATCGCGTTCTTCATGAAACCTGCCATGTATGTTCCTTTCGCGTCTACGCGTTGACTTTAGCGCAGGAAATCCGGAATATCGAGGTCGCCCGGATCGTTAGCCGAAACCACTTCATGCTCGGTGGTCTGGTCGAACGAGGCGACGTTCTGGTCCGGAGTGGACGGAATGTAGCTGGACAGCGGCTGCACCTGCGGCACCGCCGGAGTCTGCACCGGCTGCGGCTGCTGGGCGGGAGCCTGCACGCCGGCGGACAACGCGGACAGCGGTACCGTGTTTTCCTTGGCCGCGGCCGGCTTTTCTTCGGCCGGCTGGTCGGGCTTCTTAGAATTGGCATCGAAACCTGCCGCGATGACGGTGACACGCACCTCGTCGCCGTAGGCGTCGTCCAGGGACAGGCCCCAGATGATCTGCGCTTCCGGATGGATGGCCTTCTGCACCAGCGCGACCGCGGCTGCGGCTTCCTGCAGCTTCAGGTCGGTCGGACCGGCGATGTTGATCAGTGCGCCATGCGCACCCTCGATGCTTTCCTCCAGCAGCGGCGAGCTGATGGCGATTTCCGCGGCCTGCGTGGCGCGGTCCTCTCCCCGAGCGGAACCGATGCCGAACAGCGCGGTGCCGGCACCACGCAGAATCGCGTTGACATCGTTGAAATCAACGTGGATGTACGAATTCGAGGTAATCAGGTCGGTGATGCCCTGCACGCCGGCCAGCAGTGCGGTGTCGGCGGTCTTGAACGCGTCGACGATGCCAATGGTGCGGTCGGACAGTTCCAGCAGTCGGTCGTTCGGAATGACGATCAGCGCGTCGACTTCCTTGCGCAGGTTCTCGATGCCGAGCGCGGCGGAAGCGGAACGCTGCGGACCTTCGAAGCTGAACGGACGGGTCACCACGGCGATGGTCAGCGCGCCCTGCTGGTGGGCCGCACGTGCCACGATCGGGCTGGCACCGGTTCCGGTGCCACCGCCCTCACCGCAGGTGACGAACACCATGTCGGAGCCCTTAAGCGCCTCTTCGATGTCGGACTGGTGATCCTGCGCCGCTTGGCACCCTTTTCCGGGTCGCGCCAGCGCCCAGACCACGGCTGGAGGCATCGTTCAGCGAGATCTTGACATCGGCGTCGGATCGCAGCAGATCCTTTGCATCAGTGTTGATCGCAATAAATTCGACGCTTTGAAGACCCTCCGCAATCATGCGATTGACAGCGTTGCCTCCGGCTCCACCGACACCGACGACCTTGATGTTGGTCTTGTCGTTGAAATTGTCAGTCTGGGCAATCTCGCTCACCATTGTCTCCTGTTCACTCACGTATATGAACAACTCTATCGCAATCGCGCCGATGATACGCGCACTTTTCCAGGCGTGTACCACCGTTTTTTCACTTTTTTGCTGTCAGCATGTTCATTCTGCCTGCGTTGACCCCTTCAGTCATTTGTACACGGCTCTTCGAACATGCGTGACGAGCTTTAGTAGCTGGCATCCATCGGGTCATCCCCGAACAGCGCCTCACGCTCCTCGTGCGTGGTTTCCCGGGATTCCAACCATCCGTAAGGCAGATGCACCTTTTTGGCGAAGCGCACGCGCCCCCTTGGCTTGTCGGCGATGCGCTCTGGGAACCGAATGTTCGGGTCGAGTCTGCCTATCTCGCGCCGGACATCCTCAAGATTTCACATTCCATGAACGCACGGCGTGTGGAACCGCCCACGGGGAAGCCCTTCAGATACCACGCGACGTGCTTGCGCAGGTCATGCACGGCCATCCGCTCGTCGCCATCATAAAATTCGGTCAGCAGTTCGGCATGCCGTTCGATCACGCGGCACACGTCGCCCAGCGTGGGGTCGACGCGCTCGTCACTGCCGGCGAACGCGTTCTTGATGTCGGCGAACAACCATGGACGGCCTTGGCAGCCGCGGCCGATCGCAACACCCGCGCAACCGGTTTCGGCGACCATCGCCAACGCGTCGTTGGCACCCCAAATATCCCCGTTGCCGAAGACGGGAATATCAAGCTCGGAAACCAACTCGCCGATGCGGGACCAATCGGAATGCCCACCGTAATATTCGGCGGTGGTGCGCGCGTGCAGGGTGACGGCCTTGCAGCCTTCCTCCTGCGCGATGTGCCCGGCTTCGAGGAACGTCTCGTGTTCATGGTCGATGCCGACGCGGATTTTGGCCGTGACTGGTACGTTGGCCGCGTCGCACACCTTGACCACACGTTGGATGATCTCACGGAACAGGTCCGTCTTCCATGGCAGCGCGGAACCGCCACCACGACGCGTCACCTTGGGCACCGGGCAGCCGAAGTTGAGGTCGACATGGTCGGCCATGTTCTCGTCGATGACGATTTTCGCGGCCTGCTCCACAATCGAGGGATTGACGCCGTACAGCTGCAGCGAGCGAATCTTCTCGCTGGGTGCGAAACGGCATAGGCGCAGGGCTTTCGGATTGCGGGCCACCAATGCGCGCGCGGTAATCATTTCCGCCACGTACAGACCGTCGGGACCGTAGCTTTCGCAGATCACGCGGAACGGCCAGTTGGTGACGCCCGCCATAGGCGAAAGCACCACCGGCGTTTCGACGTGCACCGGACCCAGATCAACGGGCTTTATAACGGGAGGAACCGACGGCCGTTCCGCGTCGGTACGCGGGTCGAGCACGTCGGATTCCTCGTAGGCATTCACAATGCTATCTGGCATAGGTCAGACTTGTTCCGTTCAATATGACCGATTCGGGGCGATCAGTACAGGCCACCGGCTTCGGCGATCTTGACGGACTCAGGCCAAGCCTCGCCGCCCATTTCGACCGGCATCTGCGGCACGCTGACGCGCTTCTCGCCGATACGCTCGGCGATGTAGTCGGCCACCTTGTCGAGGCTGACGCGCTCCTGCTGCATGGTGTCGCGTTCACGGATGGTGACGGCCTGGTCGTCGAGGGTGTCGAAGTCGACGGTGACGCACAGCGGGGTGCCGATCTCGTCTTCACGACGGTAACGACGGCCGATCGCGCCGGCCTCGTCGTAGTCGATCATCCACTCGTTCTGGCGCAGGTCGGCGGCGAGCTTCTGGGCCACGGATTGCAGGTCCGGCTTCTTGCTCAGCGGCAGCACGGCGGCCTTGACCGGAGCCAGACGCGGGTCGAGGTGCAGGACGGTGCGCTTGTCCACGCCGCCCTTGGTGTTCGGAGCCTCGTCCACGTCGTAGGCGTCGACGAGGAAGCACATGAGGGAACGGGTCAGGCCGGCGGCCGGCTCAATGACGTACGGCACGTACTTTTCGCCGGTGGCCTGGTTGAAGTAGCTCAGGTCCTCGCCGGAGTGCTCCGCGTGCGCGGACAGGTCGAAGTCGGTACGGTTGGCGATGCCTTCGAGCTCGCCCCAATCGGAGCCCTGGAAGCCGAACTTGTATTCGATGTCGACGGTGCGCTTCGAATAGTGGGCCAGCTTCTCCTTCGGATGCTCGTAGTGGCGCAGGTTCTCCGGCTTGACGCCGAGGTCGAGGTACCACTGGGTGCGGGCGTCGATCCAGTACTGGTGCCAGGCTTCGTCCTCGCCGGGCTTGACGAAGAATTCCATTTCCATCTGCTCGAACTCACGGGTACGGAAGATGAAGTTGCCCGGGGTGATCTCGTTACGGAAGGACTTGCCCATGTTGGCGATGCCGAACGGCGGCTTCTTGCGGGAAGAGGTCATCACGTTCTTGAAGTCCACGAAGATGCCCTGCGCGGTTTCCGGACGCAGGTAGTGCAGGGAGTTCTCGTCCTCGACCGGGCCGAGGTGGGTGCGCAGCATCATGTTGAAGTCGCGCGGTTCGGTCCACTTGCGCGGGTGCCGCAGTCGGGGCACACGATGTCGGCCATGCCGTTCTCCGGCAGCTTGTCTCCATGCTTCTCGGCGTAGGATTCCTCAAGCTTGTCGGAACGCTGGCGCTTATGGCAGTTGAGGCACTCGACCAGCGGATCGTTGAAGACGGCCACGTGGCCGGAAGCCACCCACACGGGGGTCGGCAGGATGATGGAGGTGTCCACGCCCACCACGTCGCCACGGGTGACGACCATGGAGCGCCACCATTCGCGCTTGATATTGTCCTTCAGCGCCACGCCGAGCGGACCGTAATCCCATGCGGAACGGGTTCCGCCGTAGATTTCACCGGCGGGAAAAACAAAGCCACGACGCTTGGCAAGGGATACGACTTCATCGAGTTTGGATACAGCCACAATGCACCTTCTGGATTGAATGGTTTGGGGTCTTTACAAGCGCAAAGCCTACCGTCACATGCTGACAGTTTTGCCTGACAGTTTCACGGCATGGCAAGTTACGTGATTTCCGATGGGGATGAACGGCAAATTGATGCAAGAACCGAATGAAAACACATAAGAATATGTGAAGATACATAAGGGGCTTCCCGCGAATGCGGAAGGCCCCATGTAATGGATAAGGAGAGAATCGTTCTTTATGTATTGTTTGTCACTGCTTGGTAACGTTCTCGTCTTCGACGGTGTCATTGTTAAGCAGCAGCGACCAGATTTTACAATTGATGGTCACGTTGTTCTTGGTGGCGTCGCCGCCCTTATCAAGGGTGTACGTCACATCTTCAGGAACGGCAATACGGTTGATGCCCTGCACGGCCTGAACGAAGCCACGCATTGCATCATAGCTGCCATTCGCAGTAATGCTCACCGGAACCTGCACAAGCCGGCCGGCTTTGATGGTTCCCTGCATTTCGGACGGCACTTCAGCGGTGGTGGCCTCATCGAAGGTCACAGACTGGATGGAGACGCCCGCACCATCAGCAGCGGCATTCAACGAATCGATGAATTCGTTTTGGTTATAGCCGTCAGGAATCTGGCGCTGCAGCTGACGCAAACGATCCTTCTGCAGGCCGATCGTCTCGCTCGCCATACGCAGCGTTTCAATCTGGTCACGCGTTTTCTTGTTGCTTTCTTCGATCTGCGCAGTCTGCGCGTCGGCTTCCTTAATGTGTGTAAGACGCGGAGATACGCCTACAAGCCATGTCAACATCAGCACCACTACGATGCCGACGGCCAGTGCGATCCATGCGATTTTATGCTTGTTCATGTTTCCTCCTGCTTATCAGTTAGACGATCCGCTGGCATCGGATGAGGTGTCAGTCGACTGGTTGGCAGAAGCATCAGACTGTCCGGACGCAGCCTTGTCGAGGCTTGCGCGCAGCTTGGCGAGCAAATCACGGTTGGCCTGGGTCGCGCCTGCTGAGTTGTCGCTTCGCGAAGTGGTGTTGCCGTCCATCACCAGTGAAATCGTTCCGGTATACGTGTAGGTGGTGCCACCTTCACTGTCATTCTTGGTAATAGAGCTCACATAACCCGTCTTGTACGTGGGGATCGAGGCGAAATTGTTGATAAAGTCCTTGGCCGAGTAGAAATTCGGCGATTCGATGGTGAAGTCCGCGGAAATCACGCCGTTACCAGACCACACAGTGGACGTATTGTCGGAGGATGAGGACGAATTGTTCGATGAAGCGATCTGGAAGCTTTTGAGTTCCAGATTCGTATACTGGCCGCCTTCCGGAAGCGAGCTGTTCAGCGAATCGGCGACCTTCATCCAGTCCATTTCGTCATACAGCATGGCAATCTTCGCCTTCTGCGCATCGTCCAGCGAATTCAACGTGTCTTCGACATCCTTGAACTGCGCTTTCTCCTTTTGCAGGGAAATGGTCTTCTGTTGAGCCACTTCCACACGATGGTCCGCCCATGTGGATTGGGCGAACATGAACACGCTGACCACCAAAGATACAATGAGCACGCCGATCAGCACATACGTTAACAGGTATTTGATGGCTCGATCGCGATTCAATCCGACGATGGAACGCGGAATCAGGTTAGCGCGCATGGTCCAGTCGGCTGGGTTTTCCGGCGCGGTGCTACGCTTGCCGATACCGCCCGCCTTCAACGCATTGCTGATATCGGAGACGTTCATGGATAGCAGGGTGCCCTTCTGACCGTCCGAAGTGTCCGGATAGGCGATTTCCTTGCCACGTCCACGGTGGGAGTTGGCCTTGTTTTTCTTGGATTTCATATCAAGTTTCATAATCACACTCACCTCGGCTTCTTTCCGATGACCAGTCCCAGCACCCCGCCTAAATCGACCGCGTGCGCCACAATGTTCTGACGTTCGACTTCCTTGGACAGCTTGAAGCGGATGAACGGATCGCCAATGCGCACCATCTTGTTGATGGAGCTTGCCAACACTGGGGGCAGACCAATGAGTCGCGCACCCGTACCGGTGAGGATGATGCCGCTGATGGTGCTGTCCGCATGGTCGACGTCGTACATGTTCAACGTATTGCGAATACCGACGATGAGCTGCGCCGTGGTTTCACGAATGACTTCCTCGGCTTTTTCGAGACGTTCGTCACCGGTCACATTTTGCAGACCAATCTGGTTTTTGATGCGTTCCGCGTCTTCGAAGGAGATGCTCAGCGCATTGGCGATGGCGTCGGACACGTCGTCGGCACCGGACGGCACGACGCGCATATAGGCGGGTTTTCCGTTATTGAGCACGATCACGTCGGTGCAGTTGCCGTTGATGTTGACCACCGCTTCGGTCTGCGCCTGGTTGGTGTCGCTGAACAGGCGGGCCAACGCGAACGGACCGGCGTCGATGGAGGTGATCACGAAACCCGCTTCTTCTGCGGTATACGCAGTTTTTTCCAGACCACCGCGCAGAGTGGCTACGAGAATGCCATGAAGCTGCTTGCCGTTCTGCTCGTCATCCACTACAGACAACGGCACGAAGTCAAGTTCGGATTCCTCAATGGGCAATGGAATCATGCCTTTGGCCTGGAATGGCAGGGTTGAGCGTAAATCAGCTAGGGACATGTAGGGGAAGTCCGCCTCACGGAACACCATACGACGGCTCGAATAAACGAGTATGGTGTTCTCACGCGGGAACTTGAAGCGTTGCACCAACGTTTTCAGTAGACCGGTGACCACTTCGGCGTCCACCACTTCGCCATCCACCACAGCTCCAACGGGCAGCGGAAGCGCCTGGAAGTGTTTGATGGTCGGCGAATCCGTATAGGGGTCGGCTATGACCGCCGCTCGTATGGCGTCGCTCGCAATCGACAGCGCCGTTATTGCTCTCATGGTCTCTCCTTATATATATGGGTCTTGTATGCGGATGCGTTACGCAAGTCCGGTGAGTTGCAGGTATAGTGTGGCGATTGGTACGCCGGCGAAAATGCCAAGCCATGCGCCGAGCAGCATGGATGGCCCAAAGGGGATGCCTCCATGAAGGTCGACCTTTTTGCTGGCCAGCAATACCAAGCTGATGGCACCGCCGATGAAGAACGCGGCGAACGATCCAATGATGAATTGCGGCCAGCCAA
>ENA-OQDF01000071-OQDF01000071.1-human-gut-metagenome-genome-assembly--contig:-NODE-71-length-31821-cov-6.289014_pt1 | contig 31821 bp, 41 predicted proteins | sample MGYA00242769_ERZ504597 | MGnify/ENA primary metagenome ERZ504597 (study PRJEB26092, sample SAMD00036305) | human gut metagenome | host: Homo sapiens | study: EMG produced TPA metagenomics assembly of...
ATCACGGCAGGCGGAATGGATAACGGCAGACCCGGACCACGTGCCTACCATTCCGGGTATTACGCGGCTTCGTGCTCGACCCCGACGGCAATAACATCGAAGCTGTCACAGACTGGTCGCACACAAGCCAATCATGAAATCGGCCGCCGAATCGCAAAAAGTCATCGGGTGACATTGCGCAGCCAACGGTACTTGCGGTAGTGCAACAACGCGGGAACCATTTTGATGCATTCGTCGGTGTTGAGCAGCGCATACACCACCAACACGGGCAGTTTGAACACGAACGCGGCCAACAGCCCGACCGGCACCACAATCAGCCACATGACGATGGCATCGCACATGAGACCGAACTTCGCATCGCCGCCGGCTGGAAAAATACCGGCGATCGTCAGATTCGTCATGCATCCGCATGCCGCGTAATATGCGCAGACGAACAGCATGACCGACAGGTACCGTGTGGCTTCGGGCGTAAGGTTCGCCCATTGCAAAGCCAGCGGACGCGCCGCGACAATCAACAGTCCCGTCGCGGTACCGACCACGGCCACCAGCACGCACATCCTGTCGCCCATCGCCTTCGCCTGTCGGAAATCTCCACGTCCCAGCAGATTGCCGACCAAAATGCCGCCGGCATTGCCCAGACCAAGGGACAGGCACACCAGCAGATCCTTGACGATATTGGCGATGGAATTGGCGGCGACTGCGTCCGCACCCAAATGTCCCATGATCACGGTGTACATGGTGAAACCACATCCCCACACCAATTCATTGCCAAGCACCGGCAGGCTGTATTTCCAGAAATCCTTCTGCAACGGCCCATCGGGATGCAGCACATGGCCAAGTCGCAGGTGGGGGCCACGACGGGTCGCCACGACCGACCATGTCAGCTCAATCGCACGCGAAATCACCGTGGATATAGCCGCGCCGAAAATGCCAAGCGCGGGAATGCCGAGGCTGCCGATACCGTAAATCAGCGCCGCGTTCAACACGACGTGCACGATCACGCCAACCGTGCTGACCGTCATGCCCATCACCGCGGAACCGGTGTTCTTCATCAGACACAGGTACATCTGGGACAGGCCGATGAACAAGTACGACAATGACGAAATCCGCAGATATCGCGCGCCAAGCATGATCAGCGTGCGTCATTGGTCATGATGGACATCAACTGTTCCGGCACGAGCAGTGCCGCCAGGAAGAACGCCGTCGACAGCATTCCGGCATACAGCATGACGAATCCCAGCACGCGTTCCACCGCGTCACGGTTGCCGGCACCCCAATACTGCGCCACGAGAATGCTCATGCCCAGGGTCAGGGCCGCAGTGAACAGGCTGAACAGGAACTGGAACTGCGTGGCGAGCGAGACGGCGGCCAACTCGTTTTGCCCTACCCCCGACAACATCAGCGTGTCGGCGCAGGACGACAACGACAGCATGAGCTGTTGGAAAGCGATAGGCAAAGCCAATTTGAATACATGGCCGAGGAATTCCCGGTCCGGCATGATGGTGCGCACGATAGTCTCCATTGGAATACAAGCCCGTTTCAGACGACGGGCAAACGAAAACGTCGGGATATGTAGCCGACCAGCCTTATCCCGACGTTGGGCCGAATATTGGGCGAGGTTTTACAGCGAATCCTTCCATGCGCGGTATTCGGCGGCCTTGCCCTCCCAGTATTCACGGTCCGCATCAGTGATCTTGCGAATCACATGGCACGGGTTGCCCACGGCCACCGAATGGGATGGGATATCCTTGGTCACCACGGAGCCTGCACCGATCACCACATCATCGCCGATGGTAACGCCCGGACAGACCACCACGCTGCCGCCGAACCACACGTCATTGCCGATGGTGATCGGACGAGCGCCTTCCGGACCGGAAGCGCGTACGGCCGCATCGATTGGATGGTATGGCGTGTACAGGCCGACGCGCGGGCCGAAGAAGACACGGTCGCCGATGGTGATTCTCGCCACGTCGAGGAAGATGCAGTCCATATTGGCATAGAAGTTGTCGCCGATATACGTGTTGCAGCCGTAATCGCAGTTGAATGGCGGTTCAAGGAACGCGCCTTTGCCGAGTGAACCGAACAGTTCGCGGAACAGCCTGTCACGTTCCTCGAACGCGTCGTATGCGGACGTGTTGATGGCGTGCACCAAGCGGCGTTTACGCATGTTCGCTTCACGCTGCATATCACCGCAAATATACAATTCGCCGGAAAGCATGCGTTCCCACTCGTTCGTAGGCACCGCCGCATTATCCACGGCAACGGCCGCACCTTCATTCTCCGCCATTGAAAGCTCCTTGTGAATCTGTTTGTCAATCGTTTGACGTCCTTTGACACCATTCAACACCACCAACATCGACGGCAGCACTTGCAATGTTGTAGAATCATCCTTGTTCTTTGCATTATCTACCGTTTATTAGAGTAGTCATGAACACTGCCGATGAAGAAGCACAGATGGAACGGGACGAATGGGCCTCCCGTGAGGTGATGCCCATCACCAATTGGGGTCGCCGACCCGATGGTTCGGAGATAGTGCAGTATGACGCGCCGATGTTCTTCTCCTTCACCGAGCATTCGCTGCTCCACCAGTACCCCCATATGCGTGCGGAATGCCATTGGCATGTCGACCTTGAACTCACCTACATCATCCATGGGCATATGTGGTATTTCGTCAACGGAGAAACAGTCCGGCTCGATGAGGGGCAGGCGATTTTCGTCAACTCACGTCAGCTGCATTACGGTTTCACCAAGGACGGTTCCGATTGCGAATTCTCCTGCACGTTGCTCAATCCGGCTAAAATGTGCGCCTCATTCGAAGTGTACGACCGTTTCATCGCGCCGTTGATGGCGGAGAACACGATGCCATATGCCGTCATCACCGACGACACGGCCCCCGGTCGGCGGCTGCTTGCCACCATCCGACAGCTTCATGCGGCGAAATTCGGTCCGCTGGAGCGGTCAGAGCGGTCAGCCGAACCGTTGCCCGCCGACGATATGACGCTAACCGACAATACCGAGGCGTTGACGGTGCTCAGCTGTTTCTATGCGGTCGTCCGCGACATACTGGCGATCGCCGCAGTCATTGCGCGACTTCCACAGCGCCGCACCCCCGCATCGTGACGCTACGCAAGATGATCGATTACGTGCAGAGATATTACGTGCGTCCGATCACCTTGAAGCAAATCGCATCGGCCGGATCGGTGGGACGCACCACTTGCGCATCGATATTCCGCGAATCGCTCAACCAGTCGCCGATCGAATTCGTCAACGACGTGCGCGTGCGCGCCGCAGCCAACCTGCTGGTAACGAGCTCGCTGCCTATCGCCACGGTCGCCAAACAGACCGGTTTCTCATCCGCCAGTTTCTTCTCCCGCACCTTCCACCGGTTCATGGGCGTCACCCCCATCACGTACCGAACCACGCATACCAAGCGGAAATCCGAGGAATAAAAACAATCGGCTGCATGCCCCACGCCGTCACGCATAAGGACACGCAGCCGATTGCGTCACATCAAGCCGGAAAGGACACGTTCACTTCCTCTTCAGTCCGCGGGCGATGGAGGCGTTGCGCACCTCGACCGTGCCGTCGGTGGCGAAGACGCCCAACGACTCGCCCGGACGCTCGTACATGCGCACGTTCAACGCCACCCCATCCACGTACAACGTGCCGATGGTGTCGTCGACGACGAGACGGATGTGGTACGTATGCCCCGCCTCGAGGCCGATGGGCCGTTCCAGGCCGATGTTTATGACGTTGAACCACGGAAGGTTCGGGCTGCCCTCGAACACGTAGCGGTTCTCGGCCACGGGGAAGACGAACTGGTAGCCAGCGCGGTGTCCTCGTCCTGGTTGACGCTCAGGCCGAACGAGCGCGTGCCCGCGTATCAGCCCGTCCGACGCCTAGCGCATCAGGTTGCGCAGGACGTACTGGAGAATACCTCCGTTGCGGTAGTAGTCCGCTTCGCCTGGCGTATCGATGCGAACGACGGCATCGAATTCGGTCGTGGAACCGTCCGCGTGGGTGGCGGTGACGTGGACCGTCTTCGGGGTGACGCCCTTGTTGAGTTCCTCGACACCGGAGATGTCGTAGGTTTCGGTGCCGTTCAGGCCGAGGCTCTCATACGATTCGCCTTCGGGGAACTGCAATGGCAGCACGCCCATGCCGATGAGGTTGGAACGGTGGATGCGTTCGAAGCTTTCGGTGATGACGGCTTTGACACCCAACATGACGGTGCCCTTGGCGGCCCAGTCACGGGAGGAGCCGGTACCGTATTCCTTGCCTGCGAGCACGACGAGCGGCACATCATGGTCGATATAGTCGCGAGACGCTTCGAAGATCGTGGTCGGCTTCTTGTCGAGGAAGTCGTAGGTGTAGCCACCAGGGGTGATTTCCTCGCCGACGGAGGCGAGCAACTGGTTGCGCAGGCGGATGTTGCCAAACGTGCCGCGGACCATGACCTCATGGTTGCCTCGACGGGAACCGTAGGAGTTGAAGTTCTTCGGTTCGACGCCACGGTCGGTCAGGTATTTGCCTGCCGGGCTGGAGGCCTTGAACGCGCCTGCCGGGGAGATGTGGTCGGTGGTCACGGAGTCGCCGAGCAGTGCGAGCACGCGGGCGCCGTGGATGTCCTTGACCGGATCCGGGGTGGCCTTCATGCCGTCGAAGAAGGTCTGCTTGCGCACGTAGGTGGAGTTCTCATCCCATGCGAACAGTTCGCCTTCCGGCACGTCAAGGCCCTTCCAACGGCGGTCGCCTTCGAACACGGAGGCGTAATCCTTGAGGAACATCTCGCGGCTGACGGTGCCATCCACCACTGCGGCGACTTCCTCATTGGTAGGCCAGATGTCCTTCAGGTACACGTCGTTGCCGTCCTGGTCCTTGCCGAGCGGCTGGGTTTCGAAATCGAAATCCATGGTGCCGGCGAGCGCGTAGGCGATGACGAGCGGCGGGGACGCGAGGTAGTTCATCTTGACGTCCGGGCTGATGCGGCCTCGAAGTTACGGTTGCCGGACAGCACGGAGGTGACGGTCAGGTCGTTGGCGTTGATGGCCTCGGAGATTTCCGGCAGCAGCGGGCCGGAGTTGCCGATGCAGGTGGCGCAGCCGAAGCCGACCAGCTGGTAGCCGAGCGCGTCGAGATCATCCTGCAGACCGGCGGCCTTCAGATAGTCGGCGACGACCTGGGAGCCGGGGCGAGAGACGTCTTGACCCACGGCTTGGGCTTCAGTCCCTTGGCATGCGCGTTGCGGGCGATCAGGCCGGCGGCGATCATGACGGACGGGTTGGAGGTGTTGGTGCACGACGTGATGGACGCGATCGCCACGTCGCCGTTCTTGATATCGAAGTCGCCGCGGAAGTCAGTGGATACCGCGATCGGCTTCTGCACGGTTTTGTCGGTTTCGTATGCCGGTAGCGTGGCTTCGAACTTCTCTTTCGATTCGGACAGCCTGATGCGGTCCTGAGGACGCTTCGGGCCTGCGATGGACGGCACGACGGTTCCGAGGTCGAGTTCCAGGTATTCGGAGTACTGCGGTTCTACGTAGTCCGGATCGGTGGCGTCGCCCCAGAGCTTGTTGGCTTTCGCGTAGGCTTCGACGAGAGCGATCTGCTCTTCGGAACGGCCGGTCAGACGCAGGTAGTCGAGGGTGACGTTGTCGATCGGAAAGATGCCACAGGTGGAGCCGAATTCCGGTCCCATGTTGCCGATGGTGGCGCGGTTGGCCAGCGGCACGGAAGCGATGCCTTCGCCGTAGAATTCCACGAATTTGCCGACCACACCGTGCTGGCGGAGCATGTCGGTGATGGTGAGGACCACGTCGGTGGCGGTGACGCCTTCCGGAATGGAACCGGTGAGCTTGAAGCCGACGACGCGCGGCACGAGCATGGAGATCGGCTGGCCGAGCATGGCGCTTCGGCTTCGATGCCGCCGACGCCCCAGCCGAGCACGCCCAGACCGTTGACGGTGGTGGTGTGCGAATCGGTGCCCACGCAGGAGTCGAGGTAGGCGAGGTCGCGACCGCGCTCCCCCGCCTTGGTCATGACGACTTTGGCGAGGTATTCGATGTTGACCTGGTGGATGATGCCGGTTCCCGGCGGCACCACGCGGAAGTTGCGGAAGGCCTGCTGGCCCCAACGCAGGAACTGGTAGCGTTCGCCGTTGCGCTGGTATTCGATGTCCATGTTCTGTTCGACCGCGTCGGCCACGCCGTACTTGTCGATCTGCACGGAATGGTCGATGACCATGTCGGACTGGACCTGCGGGTTGATGACTTCCGGATCTCCGCCAAGCTCCTTGACGGCGTCACGCATGGTGGCGAGGTCGACGATGCACGGCACGCCGGTGAAGTCCTGCATGACCACGCGGGACGGGGTGAACTGGATCTCGTGGCTCGGCTGTGCGGCCGGATCCCAATCCAACAGGGCCTTGACATGATCATCCGTGATGTTGGCGCCATCGATGTTGCGCACCAGGTTCTCAACAAGAACCTTCAACGAATACGGAGATGATCGATGCCCGGCAAATCCGCGATACGGTAAAAGTCGTAATCCTTGCCGCCCACCTTCAGGGTGTCGAGCTGGTCGTCGCGCACAGACATGCTACCTCCGAGCTTTTGTGGCTGGTTGAAACTTTCCAGCAGCCGATTATCCGTTGCTAACGATACAGCCACGTTACTTCAGCACTGGCGTGTCTTCTTGAAACGTGAGAAAATGGCGACTATTTTCGGCACGCACCACAGGCACAGCACGAAAATGATGGCGGACACCACAAGCGCGATGCCCGTCGCCGCGAGCATTTCGCCGGACGGTATCACGAGCGCGAAGAAACGCGCGACGGGCGGAATGAACATGCCGGCCACGCCCGCCACGGCGAACGCCAATACCAGACCGCCTCTCCACGAGTTGAGTGGACGGGCCACGCGCGCCAGTACGAAGATGCCCATCATCAGCAGGATAATCGCGTTGACGCCACGAAGCATGCCCAGCTGCGCGGCGGAATGCTGTGCGTCCCAGCCCATGAACTTCGGCAACAGCCACGAATCGGCGAGAATCGACAGAGCCGTGGCGATGCCTCCCGGCAATGCGAAGTGCACCACGCGCCTGAGGAAGCCCGGAATGTAGCGGCGCGTGTTCGGCGCAAGCGCGAGGATGAACGCCGCATGCCGATGGTGAGTGCGCCGATGTAGGTGATATGGCGGGGCAGGTATGGGAATGGGATCTGCGTCAGCACCACGCCGAGCGAGATCAGCGCGGAATATACGGTTTTGACGAGGAACAGGCTGGCCACGCGTTCCATGTTGGCCATGACCTGGCGTCCACGTGCCACCACATCGGGCAGATGCGAGAATTTCGAATCGACGAGCACCACTTGTGCGACGGCTTTGGTGGCGGGTGCCGCGTTGCCCATCGCGATGCCCAGGTCGGCCTCCTTGATGGCGAGCGCGTCGTTCACGCCGTCGCCGGTCATCGCCACGACATGATCGCCTAGGTGCAGCGCCTGGACGATCGCCTTCTTCTGGTCGGGCAGGACACGGCCGAGCACGTCCACGTTCTCCAGTACTTTCGCCAGTTCCGTGATGTCGGTGGGCAGTTCGCGCGCGTCCATGAAGCGTGGCTCCGCGTCTCCGGTGAGCCGTACTTTCTTGCGATCGCACCGACGGTGACGGGATTGTCGCCGGAGATGATGCGGCAGCGCACGCCCTGTTCGCGGAACCAGGCGAGTGTGGCTTCGGCGTCGTCGCGAATGTGCTCGGAGCATAATACCAGCGCGACGGGCCGCGATGCGGGGTCGATGGCGGGATCGCTTTCGTAATCGGCGGGCGCCTTGCGTCATGCCGTGCGATCAGCAGCACGCGGTTTCCGTCGTGTGCGGAATCGTTGACCAGTCGAAGAACGTCGGCGTAATCGCCATCCAAGTGGGACAGCACGACTTCCGGCGCGCCCATCGTCCATGCCGCGCCGTCATCGGCAATCGAGCTCCATTTGCGTGCCGACGAGAACGGAACGCGCGCCGCGACGGGACCGGCGGAGAATCCCTGCTTGCCCAGTCCGTTGAGAATCGCCAATCCGGTGCCGTTCGGCTGTCCTTCGTTCGACAGGTCGTACAACGCCTGTTTCACGGCATGTTCGTCAACGGTATTGGCTCCGATGCCATCCAGCATGCGTATTTCGTTGAGCATGATGCCGCCGTCGGTGACGGTGCCGGTTTTGTCGAGGTTCAGGCAGTCCACGCGTGCGAGGGTCTCCACGGATTCGAGCTCCTGCACGAGCGTGTTCTTGCGTGCCAAACGGATGGCGGCGAGCGCGAAGTTGAGCGAGGTGAGCAGTACGAGGCCTTCGGGGATCATGCCGACCACGCCAGCCACGGCGGACACCACGCGGAACGCCATTGGCCGGTGGAGACGGCTACGTCCCAACCGCCGACCGCGTGCACCTGCGACCAGATGAGCAGCACGCACAGCGGCACGACGAGGAAGGTCATGAATTTGAGGATGGTGTTGATGCCCTTGTTGAGGTCGGACACGGTCTTTTTGTAGACCTTCGCCTGCGCGGTCAAGGTGGCGGCATAGCTGTGCGCGCCGACCGCGTTGACCTTGACCAAGGCCATGCCGGAGACCGCGGTGGATCCGGAATAGATGTCGTCGCCTTCGTTCTTGCGCACGGTGCGCGATTCGCCAGTGAGCATGGATTCGTCGAGTTCCAGGCCCCAGGTGCGCACAATCTGCGCGTCGGCGGGAACCTGTTCGCCGGAGCGGATCCACATGAGGTCGCCGAGCACGATTTCGTTGTGCGGCACTTCGACGTCCTTGCCGTCGCGTCGTACGAGATAGTCGGAGGCTACGAGGATGGAAAGCTTGTCGAGCGTTCGTTTGGCTTTCAGTTCGGTGATGATGCCGATGCCGGTGTTGATGAGGATGACGAGGCCGAACACGGCGTCTCTCCATGATCCCGTGACCAATACCATGACCATGGCGGCGAAGATGATGCCGTTGAACAGGGTGAACACGTTGGCTCGCACGATGTCGGCGAACGAACGTGACGTGGACGATTTGACGGCGTTGACCTGCCCGCTTTCCGTAAGGGCGGCGACTTCCGCTGCGGTGAGCCCTTTTCACTGGTTTCAGGCATGGTTTGACTTTCGCTCATGCTGCCAGCATACCGCTTGGCGATGCGCGCCCGCAGGCTTTTCCCGTAAAGCTCCGGCAAAATTCAGGGTTTTCTCAGGGTGTGTTCAGCGCCACGCATCCGAACCGATTCGAACTCACCCGAATGCGTGGAGCGGTTCACTGTTTGCCGCCGTGGCTGATGGTGGTGACGAGGATTGTTCTGTCGTGCGGGTCGTTGTTGGCTATGCCGGCTACCGCGTCGGCGAGCGGCGTCGCATCCGTCATGTGGTCGTTGATTGTGAGCGTCGCAGCGAACAGCGTGCTGTCGGTCGGCGTGGCGATCGGGTTGAGCAGTGCCACTGGAATGCCCGCCTGTCTTGCGGTTGTCAGCGTGTCGTACCAGCCGTCATGGTTCACGCCGGACACGTCGATTCCCGAAATGACGATGATGCTGACCATGCGTTGCGCCATATCCTCGACCGCTTGCCGGGCGGTGTCCTGCATGTCGACCGTGCCGGCGACCGGCAGATACACCGGCCTGAGTCCGCCCGCCTCCATGGCATCCAACGCCAGGCGATCGGTCTGTTCGTCTTGGGAGCCGATCATGGCCACGTCGAGACTGTTGCGGTCCTTTATGCTGTGGGCGACCGCATCGCCTGCGGACTGCGTGTCTCCCACCGCGGCATTGTTCGGCATGCAGCCGGCCAGCATGGAGATGCCGAAGACGGCTGCAAGGAGACCGGCTGCGGCACGCCGCGCGAAACCGGTCATCGTGTGGCTTTCCTGAATAGCGCCACCGTTTCGACATGGTGGGTGGTCGGATAGATGTCGAATGCGCGAATATCGGCAAGATCGTATCCGAGCGAGGCCAATGTGGCGGTGTCGCGTGCCAGCGATGCCGGGTCGCAGGCGATGTATACGACGCTTCGCGCGCCGGATTCGGCGATCTGCCTGCATACCTTCGCACGTGCGCCGGCACGCGGCGGATCAAGCACCACGATATCGGGTTTGGCCAAATCGTTGCGTACGTTGGCAAGCGTCTTGGCCACATCGCCCACACGGCGTCGACATTGCCCAAATGGATGGCCCTCAGATTGCGTTGCGCGTGTTTGACAGCGGTCTTGCCACCTTCCACGCTCAGCATGCGCGTGCGGCCGGCGCTTAACGTGGCCAACGGCAGCGTGAACAGGCCGGAACCGGAATACAAATCCCACAGGCATGCGGAAGCGGCGCCGTCAAGCTCGCCATGCACCAAGGACATCACATGGCCGGTCAACGCGATCGGCGCGTGACGGTGCATCTGCCAGAATCCGCCGGCGTCCACACCATATTCGAATTCACGTCCGCACACCGTCACCTTTTCGGTAAGCTCGCGATTGCCCGCCGTCACCTCGCCATCGACGAGCACGGCGTAGTTGTCGGCGATTTCGGCATTGCCGCGAGGCTCGGGAACAGACAGACGAATCTGCGATCCGGGAGTGAATCCCCCATCCCACACGTGTTCCTTCTCGGCCACGTTAAGCAACGCGCGACTGGCCAACGGCATGGTGTCGATCGGCACACGCACGTGGGTGCCGCGTCTGCGCATGGACGGTCGGCCGTTCTCGTCCGCGATCATCTCGATGCGGGTACGCCAGTGCAGCCCCTGCTCCGCCTCATCCTCGGGCATGCGCTCGATCGGCACGTCAACGTCGACATGGCCGAGACGTCTCATCTGTTCGGCGATGGACATGGATTTCCATTTAAGCTGTCCGGGCAGTGAGACGTGCACCAAATCGGCACCGCCGACGCCGCCGCCCATGGCAAGCGGACCCGCCAACGGCCATACGGGTTCGACGCGGTCCTCGCTGGCTTCCAGCACTTCCGTCACTTCGCCAGTCCAAAAACGGTCCTCGCGATCATGTGGCTCGTCCAACACGACGCGTACCAGCTCGCCCGGCAACGCGAATCGCACGAACACGACGCGTCCGTCGATGTGGCCGACGCAACGGCCTTGGTCGGCATATCGTTCGATGCGGATGGTCGATTCCATCAGTGCTGTTCCTCCGTTTCGTTGTTGTCGTCCATCGCGTCGGCGTTTGGTTCGGCCAACGTCTTATGCCGATGCATGGGGGTGGCCACGATGAGGTACGACACCCAGATGGCCAACGCCCAGAACGGAATGCCCATGAGCAGACGTGCAGTGCCGAGCCAGCCGACCTGGTTGGACAGGTACAACGGCACCTGCACCACCAGTCGTAGGGAGAACACACCGATCCACAACGCGGTGATGATGGTGTACGCGCGGTTCAATGCCTTGTCGCCACGCCAATCGGCAAGCCATGCGCGCAGATGCTCGGTTGGCAGTGTCCGGATGAATTCGATCACCAAGCCAAGTCCCGGTACACGTACCATCAACGAAATGGCGAGCAGCACGATGTAGAAGGCGTTGGTCAGGAATCCGAACATGTAGTAGTTGCGCGCCTCGTGGCTGTTCCATGCCAGATCAGGCAGATGCCGACTGCCAGAAGGCCGGAGACGGCGCCCATGACGGATTGGCGTTGGCATAGGCGGACGATCACCTGCAGTACGGCGAGGGATGCGGATACGCCGATGGTCAGATGCAGGTCGGAGGTGATGACGAACATCACCACGAACACCACGCCCGGCAGCATCGATTCGACGACGCCGCGCGGACCGCCGATCGCGTCGATGACGGAGAAATCGTCGGCATCGCCGGCGTCGGCGAGCGCGCCGAGGCCGGTTCTTTTCTTGGTTTCGGTTTCAGCCATGCGTTTGTGTTTTCGTGGTCGTCGTTCGCTCAGCGCACTTCGGAGAACATCGGTCCACGCGACAACGTGGTCTTGACCTCGACCTGCTGGTCGGAGTCAAACGGTCCCTTCGGCTGGCCTGGAATGTCCATCGTCCTGCCTGCCTGTTCGGCTTCGGCGGCTTCCTTGGCGGCCTTGCGTTCGGCCGGGGCGACCGGCGGATGCATCGGGATGAGGTCACGCGGGGCCAGCGGGTCCTCGCCGCGTTCCACGACGATGTTGGAGAAAAGCTGGTTCAGCGCCTTGGTTTCGGCGTGGTCCGGATCGGTGGCGGCTTTGCCGGAGAAGATGCCGCGCAGCATCCACCGCGGTCCGTCCACACCGACGATGCGGGTGACGACCTTGCGTCCGCCCTTGACCACGACCGGCAGTGTCAGTTCGGTGCCGAACACGCCGTCGGTCTCCTTGGCGTCTTTGTTGGCCTCAACCAGGTCGGCGCGCACGTCATCCCACAGTCCCATGGTCTTCGGCGCGGCGAAGGCTTCGATCTCCACGCTGGAGGATCCGTAGGTGATGGTGGTGCCGAGCACCTGCTGGGTGGCGCGGTTGGCCTTCACGCGCAGTTCGATGCCTTGGAGGAACGGCAGATAGTAGGCGCCCATGTCGAGGTATTCGTCATAGTCGGGCACGTTCTCGTCGTCGACGTCCCACGGACCGTGCTCATCGCCACGGCCGTCGTACTCATCGGACGGTTCCGGAAGGATGGTTTCCTGAATTCCACCGGCGGGCGCCTCGGCGGTTTCGGAGATGGCCTCATCGGCCTTGTCGTTCTCTTCGGCGGCGGCTTCAGCGGCTTCCTCGCTCTGACGCTTCTTCTTGCCGAATCCAAACAGTCCCATGATGTTCCTCATTTCATTACGGTTGCAACCGTGACTAGCCTAGCACCCATGCTTAATACGGGCTGGGAATCGGAGTGTGTCCTCCTGTTGCCCGGCATTGGCCGGATGACGGCCGCAAAAACTCACACGTCGTAGGTAATGCTCAGCGGCGCATGGTCCGACCATCGCAGGTCGTAGGTCGGAGCTTTGTCGATGACGAATCCGCGGGCCGTTTCGGCGAGTTCGGGTGTGGCGACTGGTAGTCGATCCTCCAGCCGACGTTGTTGTCGAAGGCGCGGCCCCGCTGGCTCCACCAGGTGTACGGTCCTTGGATGTCTCCGCACAGGGAACGCATCACATCCACGAATTCCAACTCCCCCAGCCATTTGTCCACGTAGGCGCGTTCCTCGGGCAGGAAGCCGGCGTGCTTCTCGTTGGCTTTCGCGTTCTTGATGTCGAGCGGCGTGTGCGCGATGTTGAAATCGCCGCACAATACCGCCTGCTTGCCGCCGTGCGCCGCTTCATCGCGCAGTTGTCCCATACGTACCAGCATGGTGTCGAGGAAACGGTATTTCTGCTTCATTTTCTCCGGATCGTCGGTGTTGCCGGCGTGCACGTACACGCATACGACAGTGACGGTGTACCCTTGCGGGGTCTTCACATCCGCTTCGATCCAACGACCGGAATCGACGTCCTCGGCAAGTCCCGGCAGTCCGTAGCGTTTGTCGATGACGGGCAGCGCGGAGAGCAGACCGACGCCGGCGCGTCCCTTGATACGGCAGATCTCGTTCATGCGATCAAGCCCGCTTTGGTCGGCGATGCGTCCGGCGGTCGCGTATTCGAAGCCGAATTCGTCGAAGATGGGGTCGATTTCGTTTTGCGGGGCGCGTACTTCCTGCATGCACCACACGTCCGGCGTGTTCTTCGCGGCCCATTGCTCGATGCCTTTGCGTTTCGCCGCGCGGATTCCATTCACATTCGATGTCGTGATTGTGATCGTCATAGCGCCTTAGCCTAGCCGGAATACAAGAAAACCTCCCTTGTGGGAAGGGAGGTTTTCCAGATGGCTGACGCGATCAGTCGAGTCCGAGCTGCAGCTTGCCGCCCGGGATGGCGTCCAGCAGGTCGCGGGTGTACTGCTTCTTCGGATGGTCGAAGACCTCGTCGGTGGTGGCATGCTCCACCAGCTTGCCGTGCTGCATCACCACGACCTCATCGGCGATCTGACGCACCACCGCCAGATCATGGGTGATGAACAGGTAGCTCAGTCCCTTTTCCGCCTGCAGGTCGTTGAGCAGGCGAAGCACCTGGTCCTGCACCAGCACGTCCAATGCGGAGACGGCCTCGTCGCAGACGATCACATCCGGATCGAGGGCCATGCGCGCGCGATGGCGATGCGCTGCCTTTGGCCGCCGGAAAGCTCGTTCGGATAACGGCTCATCACCGATTCCGGCAATTCCACCATGTCGATGAGCTCGCGCACACGCTTGGCACGGCTCTTCTTGTCTCCGATGCCGTGGATGCGCAGCGGCTCCTCGATGGACCGGTAGATGGAGTACATGGGGTCGAGCGATCCGTACGGGTTCTGGAACACCGGCTGCACATGACGTCGGAAGTCAAGCAACTCCTTGCCCTTGAATCCGGAGATGTCTTTGCCATCGTAGGTGACGGTGCCGGCGGTCGGCTCAAGCAGTTTCAGCACCATGTTGGCCACGGTGGATTTGCCGGAACCGGATTCGCCGACGATGGCCAATGTGGTGCCCTTCTTGATGGAGAAGCTCACATCGTCGACCGCCTTGAACATCTCCTTCTTGCGCGGCAGTTTGAATTCCTTGGTCAGGTGATCCACCGTGATGATGGCTTCGCCCTTCTTCAGGGAATCCTCGTTCACCGCGTGCTCCATGACCGCGGTGGCGTCGCCGCCATGTTCCTTGACGGAGATGATGCGCTGCGATGCCAAGGACGGCGCAGCGGCGACCAAACGCTTGGTGTACGGATGCTGCGGATGCTGCAGCACTTCCAGTGAAGGACCGGATTCCACGACCTGGCCCTTGTACATGACCACGATATGCTGGGCGCGTTCCGCGGCCAGACCGAGATCGTGGGTGATGAACAGCACCGCGGTTCCCAGGGAATCGGTCAGCATGTGCAGATGGTCGAGGATCTTCTTCTGCACGGTCACGTCAAGCGCGGAGGTCGGCTCGTCGGCGATGAGCAGTTCCGGACGGCAGGCCAGACCGATGGCGATCAGCGCACGCTGACGCATGCCGCCGGAGAATTCGTGCGGGAACTGGCGGGCACGGGTGGCGGCGTCAGGCAGACCGGCCTCGGACAGCAGACCGGCGATGCGGTCGTCCATGGTGGAGCCGACCACATACTTCTTGGCGATGTACCATGCGTCATCGTCCTTCACCCCGGCTTCAATCAGGCCATCGGCCACACGCCAGCGGGTTTCGGATCCCGGAACCCATTCCTCGGCGAACCGGGCCATGATCTTGTCAAGCTCGTCACCGCTCTTGCCGATCTTGACAAGAGCCTCCTTGGCCGCGGCGATCAGATCAGGCAGTTCCTTGGAACCAAGGAAGGTCTCATCGTCATTGCCCTTGAGCTCCACTTCGTCACCGGCCAGGGCCTTGGCGAATTCGGAACGCTTTTCGTGGTCGATGTCCATGTTGTTGGCCACCAACGCTTCCTTGACCTGGGTGCCGATGCGCCACACCGGGTTCAGGTTGCTCATCGGATCCTGCGGGACAAGACCCATCTTGCTACCACGGAGCTTGTCGAAATCCTTCTGCTTGAAGCCGGAGATCTCCTGGCCATCAAGCTTGATGGAGCCGCCGACCACATGGCCGGTTCCCGGAAGCAGGCCAAGCACGGCCATGGCGGAAGTGGATTTGCCGGAACCGGATTCGCCGACGATGGCCACCCACTGGCCGGGATACACGCTGAAGGACGAGTTGCGCACGGCATGCACGGCCTTGCCTTCATCGGTGGTGAAGTCGACCTGGAGGTTCTTGACCTCCAACAGCGGCCCGTGGGCGCGCTGCATGGCCTCGAGGTTGTTCTCGGTATTCATTTCAGTCATCGAATATCCCTTCACTTACACTCAGGCCGTACGGCTCTTCGGATCGAGCGCGTCCTTGACGGCGTCGCCCATCATGATGAATGCCAGCACGGTGATGGCCAGCGCGGCGGACGGGTAGAACAGCACCATCGGGTCAGTACGCAGGATGGACTGCGCGTTGGAGATGTCTCCGCCCCAGCTGACCGTGGTGGTGGGCAGGCCGACGCCCAGGAAGCTCAGCGTGGCCTCGAGCACGATGTAGGTGGCCAGCGAGGTGGTGCCGACCACGATGATCGGAGCCAGCGAATTCGGCAGGATGTGGCGGAACAGGTTGCGGATCGGGGTGGATCCCAGAGCGGTGGACGCCGTGTTGAATTCAAGGTTCTTGGCTTCCATCACAGCACCTCGCGCGATTCGTGCCACGGAGGTCCAGCCGAACAGCGTCATCACCAGAATGATCTTCCAGATGGAGCTGCTCGTTTTGAACATCTGGAGCACCACGATGGCGCCAAGCAGAATCGGCAGCGCGAGGAAGATATCGGTCAGTCGGCTCAGCACGGCGTCGACCCATCCTCCGAAGAAGCCGGCGATTGCGCCGATCAGCGTTCCGAGCAGCACCACCAGCAGTGTGGCGAACACGCCGACGCTCAGCGAGGTGCGGGTGCCGTAGACCACACGGAGTATACGTCGCAACCTTGCAGGTCGAAGCCGAACGGATGGCCTGAGGAAGCCGGCTCAAGGGAATTGTCGAGCGTGCAGTAGTTCGGGTTCTGCTTGGTCAACACGCTCGGGAACAGCGCCACGAACACGATGAAGATGATCAGCAGTCCGGAGATGATGAACAGCGGGTTCTTACGCAGGGTTCGCCATGCGTCGGCCCACATGTTCGAAGCCGGTGCGGATTCGTCCATCGAGTCGACGGCCTTCAGGGGCGTCTCATCGAGCGGTGCCACATAGCGTTCCTGTCCCGGAAGCACGGTGGAAGGATTGGTCTCATTCATTTCGGTCATTTCTTGTTCCCTCCCTCGACTCACGCGTAACGGATTCGCGGATCAAGCGCGGCGTACAGCATGTCGACCAGCAGATTGCAAACCACGAAGATCAGCATGAGCAGCGTCACGATGGACACCACCAGGTTGCCTTCTCCCTTGAGGATGCTCTGATAGGTCAGGTAGCCGATGCCATGCACGTTGAAGATGGTTTCGGAGATCATCGCGCCGCCCATCAGTGCGCCAAGATCCTGGCCCAGATAGGTGACGACGGGGATCATGGAGTTGCGCAGCACGTGGCGCAGCATGACGGATTTGTTGTCCATGCCCTTGGCGCGCGCGGTGCGCACATAGTCGAGGGCGATGTTGGACGAAATCTCCGTACGGCTCAGACGGATGATGTACGCCATCGATACCGAGCCAAGCACCATGGCCGGCATCAGCAGATCAAGGAATCCTGGATTCGCTCCGGCGGTGACCGGCAGCAGATGCCACTTCACACCGAGGAAGTACTGGCAGAGGAAGCCGGTGACGAAGGTCGGCACGGAGATGAGCAGCAGGGAGAAGATCAGGATGACGGTATCGCACCACTTGCCCTTCTTCAGGCCGGAGATCACACCGAAGATCACGCCGAAAACCGCTTCGAACACGAAGGCCATCAGGGCGAGCTTGATGGTCACGGGGAAGGCGCGGCCGATCACGTCGATGACAAGCTGTCCGGAGAAGGTCTTGCCGAAGTCGAGGGTCAGCGCGTTCTTCAGGAACAGCAGATACTGGACGATGAACGGCTTGTCCAGATTGTATTCGGCACGGATCTGGGCCGCGACCGCTTCGTTGACCGGCTTGTCGCCGAACATCGCCTTGACCGGTTCGCCCGGCAACGCGAACACCAGGGCATACACCAGAAGCGTCGTGCCGAGAACCACAGGGATCATCTGCAGAATGCGTCGCAGAAGATACTTGCCCATTGGTTTCTCCTTTTGATTACTCACTCGTTCGCCAGCCGTTTGCGGCTTCGTCCCCTACGCTCACGCGTATAGGACATGAGGCCCGGGGCGGCCGGCGCTTGCCCCGTTACGTATCAGTGATACTGCACCACAGTGCTTTATATTGCAGTTTCATGAAAGACAGCTGAAAATATACCCCACGCGCGGACATCTTCTGTTGATGTCGCATGTCCAGCCGTCATGGACCTCCGATGGAAGCCCCGTTTATTACGCGGAAAGGAAGGAACGGATATTCGAATCCGTTCCTTCCTTCATGTCGATCCTACGAAATCAAAATCAGAGAACGGCTCACTTGCCGGACTTGGTCATGTTCTCGTAGACCGGCAGGTTCTGCCAGTTCATCTCGAAGCCGGAGACACCGGTCGAGGCCACACCATAGGCATTGGCGTAGTACAGCGGAACGGCCGGCAGGTCGTTGAGCAGCACTTCCTGTGCCTGCTGGTACAGCTTGTTGGCGTCTGCGACGGACTTGGAGACAGCGGCCTTGTCGCACAGCGCATCGAACTCCGGGTTCTTGTAGTCGCCATCGTTGGAGCCGTTGCCATCGGCAGCGGCGGAGGCGAAGTTCTGCACCAGGTAGTTTTCGGCGGACGGGTAATCCGGCTGCCAGCCGCTACGGAACGCGCCGTTCACCTTGCGGTCGGACACGGCGGTGCGGAAATCGTTGAAGGTCGGGTACGGGTTGGTGGCGGCCACGCCGGCGCCCAGCACGTTGTTGATGGAGTTGACCACGGCGGTGTAGATGACTTCGTGGCCACCATCGGCGTTGTAGGCGAAGGTGAACTTGTCATCGGAGGTCCACGGGCTGATGGCGTTGGCCTTCGCCCACAGTTCCTTGGCCTTCTTCTCGTTGTACTTCAGGTTGCCGGAGCTTGAGGGAATCGGAGTAGCCCGGGGTCAGCGGGGAGGTGAAGTCGGCGGCCGGGGTGCCGGTGCCGTTGAGCACCTTCTTGCAGATGTTCTCGCGGTTGATGGCCATGGAGACGGCCTGGCGACGCAGGGTGCCTTCCTCGGTGTCGGCTTCGAAGTGCTTCAGCTTGGCCGGGATGGTGAACTGCTGGATGACGGAGCCGGCCTTGTTGTAGGCCTGTACGGTGGAGTCCTTCTGGAAGGTCTTGGTGGCGGAGGCCGGGACGGACTCCATCACGTCGAGGGAACCGGACTGGATGTCGGCGTAGGCGGCCTCATCCTTGGTGTAGACCTTGAAGGTCACGCCGTCGTTCTTGGCGACGCGGTTGCCTTGTAGTCGGGGTTCTTCACCAGCACGATCTGGTTGTCGTGGTCCCAGGACTGGAACTTGTACGGGCCGTTGCCGACCGGCTTCTCGCCGAAGGCCTTCGGATCCTTGAAGAAGGATTCCGGCAACGGAGCGAATGCGGTGTAGCCGACCTTGATGGCGAACACGGAGTCGGAACGGTTCAGGTCGACGGTGAATTCATGGTCGTTGACGACCTTCAGGCCCTCGAGCTGTTCGTCGCCCTTGAGCTTGTCTCCATCCTGGAGCTTGTCGTAGCCCTTGATGGTGGAGAAGAAGGAGGAGCCGAGCTGTGCGTTCTTGGCGTTGGCCGTGTAGCTCCATGCCTTGGTGAAGGATTCGGCGGTCACCGGGGTGCCGTCGGTGAACTTCCAACCATCCTTGAGCTTGATGGTGTACTGGGTGGCGTCATCGTTGGACTTGATGGACTCCGCCACTTCGTTGGAGGCGTTGCCCTTGGCGTCGAAGGAAATCAGACGTGCGAACAGCAGGTCGAGCGGCTTGCCGCGCCGGTCTCGTTGCAGTCGCCTGGGATGAGCGGGTTCTGCGGTTCGGAATTGTATGCGGTGATGACGTTGGAACCCTTGTCAGCGGTGGAGTCACCGTTGGAAGAGCCGCAACCGCTGAGCAGCATGCCGAATGCGCATGCGGCCGCAGCGAAAGCCAGAGCTTTCTTCTTCATGGAATTCATATTCTCCTTATCCATTATTTCCAGAGCCGTAAGACCCTGTTCAAAAAGAAGGCGGGCGTCAATACCGTGGCATCAACGTCCGTCTTCGTTCTGATGGTGGGTTCATTATCACTCGATTGAAGGACAACCGCTCCATATCCGAGGGAGGCCCACGCAAAATAGTCAAATCAAAAACTCATCATCTGATAAAACAATCCGTTTTTCCCGCTTATCGCCGGAACAACTTATCCGCATCGTGCGTATGGACGGACGCGGACATATCCGTTCGCTGTCAGCGTACTTTGCCAATCCGCGTCACGCCCGTGGAAACGCCTGCCCGTATCGTGCCTTCAACTGTTCGATGGACACGTGTGTGTAACGCTGCGTGGTCTTCAGCGAGGAATGCCCCAGCATCTCCTGCACCTCACGCAGGTCCGCTCCCCCGTCGAGCATATGGGTCGCCGCACTGTGGCGCAACGCATGCGGACTGATGTCTGGCACGCCGGCCTTCCGTGCCCGGTCGTGCACCACCTTGCGCACCATACGTTGACCGATCCGCCCGCCCTGCGATCCCAAAAAGAACGCGTCGTCCGACATGTCACCGCATAGTACGGGACGGCCATGTTCCAGCCAATCGCGCAAGGCCTTGTCGGCTGGTGCGCCGAATGGCATGACACGCTGCTTGTCGCCTTTGCCGGTCACTTTCACCGTGCGGTTGCCGAATGTCACGTCGGCCACGTCGAGTCCGACCAGTTCCGCCACACGCATGCCGGTGGCATAGAGCAGTTCCAGCATGGCCGCGTCACGCAGCGCGATCGCCTGTTTTTTCATATTCGGTTCCTGCGATCGCGCCTCCATGCCGTCCTCATCAACGCGGTCCATCAGCTGCTGCGCCTGCGTTTCGTTCAATACCGCCGGCAGCGTATCGGGGATTTTCGGCGTCTGCAACGAAGCCGCCGGGTTGGCGGACGCCATGTCATGGTCGTACGCCCATGCGAAGAATCCACGCACGGCGACGGTTTTGCGCGCCATGCTGCTGCGTGCGTGATTTTTGGACGATTTGGCCATCCACAGGCGCAAATCCTCGATGGTCACCTCATTCAGATCCACGCAACCCTGTTTCCGCAACGCCACCAAGCATTCCTCGACATCGCTGCGGTACGCCCTACGGGTGTTTGCGCTCAACCCTCGGTTGGCTTTCAGATAGGCGTCGAATCCGTCCAACGCATCATCGAAACACATGCAAACCACCTTCCGCTTCGTCTGAAATGAACAGACACCACGCAGACACCGTATAAATGCCATTCCGCAGCGCGATCGAATGTCATCTCACGCGATGGCACGATTCCATTATGTCCCCATACCGATAGACTGATGACGATTAGGCATCCTACGAACAGGCGGTATTATGACTCGTCATTCCATTCATGACGTACAGCATCCGACAGCCGAAAACCCCGATGATGGGATTGTGGCCAGCGCCATCGACCTGACCAAGGTCTACGGCTCAAAAGACAACGAAGTGATGGCGTTGGATCATGTGAATGTGGAATTCAAGCGCGGTGAAATGACCGCCATCATGGGCCCTTCCGGTTCCGGCAAGTCCACGCTCATGCATTGCATGGCCGGACTCGACGCCCCTTCGTCCGGCAAGGTGATGGTGGAGGGCCTCGAGGTCTCCTCCATGAACCAGAAGCAGCTGACGGATCTGCGCCGCGAACAGATCGGGTTCATTTTCCAGTCGTTCAATCTGGTGCCGACGCTGTCCGCCGAGGAGAACATCCTGCTGCCGTTGCAGATAGCGAAACGTCCGATCGACCGCGACTGGTTCAACCAAGTGGTCAAGGTGGTCGGTCTGGAGAAGCGGCTCACGCACCGTCCAAGCCAGCTGTCCGGCGGCCAGCAGCAGCGCGTGGCCTGCGCCCGCGCCATCATGGCACGACCGTCCGTGATCTTCGCCGACGAGCGACCGGCAACCTCGACTCGCGCTCCAGCCGTGAGGTGCTTGGCTTCCTGCGTGATTCGGTACGCGACTACGGCCAGTCGATCGTCATGGTCACCCACGATCCGCGTGCGGCCTCCTTCGCGGACCGTGTGCTGGTGCTCGCCGACGGCAACATCACCCGCGACATGCAGCATCCGACGTACAACGAGATTCTTGAGGTGTTCGCCGGCGACGACGATATCGACGACGTTCCTGCAGCCGACATGGTCGCGCCGTCCACCGCAACGGAGGGCGCACAGGCATGATTCGCATAGGATTGCGCGACGCGCGCAGCCATTTCGGCCGTTTCATCATGTCGATCGTGGCCATCGCGCTCGGCGTGAGTTTCGTGGTCGGCTCGTTCTGTTTCCGCGAAATGCTCAACAACCAGGTTTCACAGATGATGTCCACCAATGCGGACCATGACGTGTACGTGCGCGGTTCGCAGGAGAAGAAAAAAGATTCGTCGGCGATGTCGATGAGATCGACGAAAAGCTACAACGATGTCGGCGTCGATCTGGCGGGCACGATAGCCAAGGTCGACGGTGTTTCCTCGGCACGCGTCGTGCACATGCTGTCCGGCGTGGTGCTGCTCGACAAGCATGGCGATGCGGTGACCACCATGGGGTCTCCGACGCTCGCCATAGGGCATGGGCAAGTCGTCGCGTGGCGGTCCGCCAAGTTCACGACCGGCACGTGGCCGAAGAACGGCGATGAGATCGCCCTTCATTCCTTCGCCGCCGAACAGTCGGGTCTGAAGGTCGGCGATAAGACGAAAATCGTCTATCCGGACGGCGCTCATAAGGTGACCGTCAGCGGCATCTTCACCACCGATGCCAGCCAGGCAGGCGCCATCATCATCGCCATCGATCCCGTAACGGCCAAGGAAAAAGCCAGCAAGCAGTCGGACGATCCCGACAAGACGTCGTTGATCAGCGTCTACGGCAATAAGACCACGCCGCTTGACGACAACGCGCAGCAGCAGCTGGCGGACCGTATCAACAAGGCGCTGCCGAGATCGGCGAAGGCGCATGCCATCACCGGTGACGAATACCGTGACGAATCAACCAAATCCACGCAGGACGCGCTCGGCTTCATCCAACCGCTTATTCTGATTTTCGCGGTGATCGCATTGTTTGTCGGCTCGTTCATCATCGCCAACACGTTCTCCATGATCGTGCGCGAGTCGATGCGCGGCTATGCGCTGCTGCGTTCCATCGGCGCTTCTCCCCTGCAAGTGTTCTCCACGGTGATCGTGCAAGCTCTGTTGCTGGGCCTGGTAGGTTCGCTCGCAGGCATCGGGCTCGGCTGGGGCATGGTCAAACTCATCGCATCCGGTTTGGCGAATATGGGTATGCCATTGACCGGCGCCACCAATCCGACCGTTTCCGACATGCTCGTCGGCCTTGTGGTCGGCATTGTGGTGACGTTGATCGGTGCGGCCCTGCCGGCGCGAAATGCGGCGCTTGCCCCGCCGATTCAGGCGATGAACGAAACCGTCAATCCGGAAAAGCCCGTCCTCGCACGTGGCATCCTCGGCACCGTCATGGTGCTGTTGGGCTTCCTGAGCTGGGGTTTCACCTACGCTTTGGCCGCCGCGGATGGTGACGGCGGTCCGACGCGTGGAAGGCGCTCAACAGTATCGCTGTCGGCTGGCCGCTCGGTATTGGCGCGGCGCTGGCCGTGATCGGCGTGATTGTGGCTGGACCGGCATACGTGTCCACCGCGGGCGCGGTGCTCGGCTGGCTGCCATCGAAGGCCTTCACCGTGACTGGGCGTCTCGCGCAACGTAACATTTCTCGTTCGAAACGTCGCACGTCCAACACCGCAGCCGCCCTGTTCGTGGGAGTGGCGATTGTCAGCTGTCTGGGCGTGGTGGCCACGTCGGCGAAGGCTTCGGTCAATTCGCTGGTGGATACCGGGCTCAAAGCCGATTTCGCCGTATCTTCGGCTTCGGCCGGGCAGATTCCCGACCAGGCCATCAAAGACATCAAAAAGGTCGATGGCGTGAATCATGTGGTATCGAACCGTGTGGTGCTTGGTGTGAAATATGACGCAAAGCCATCAACGGGTTCACGTTCGCCACACAGCCGGAGCTGTTCACCAAGATCTTCGCCGCCGAAACCACCGAAGGTGATGCCGCTGCCGCGTTGAAGGATGGCAAGCTGCTCGTCGGCAAGACCATTGCCGACGATCGTGGATGGCATGTGGGTCAGAAGGTCAAGGCCACGGCCGAGAACATCGTGGTAGACAAGGAGGCCACAGCCAAGGCGCAGGCCGATTACCAGCCAAGGTGCAGGCGCATGTGCAGGAATTGCAGTCGCAGGCCCAGCAATTGGCCGCATCCGGCGACTCGGCAGGAGCGCAGGCCAAGGCTTCGGAAATCGAACAGTACACGAACGACGCCAAGAACGTCGATCCGAAAACGCTGGTCAAGACGAAGAAGGTCACCACCGGAAAGACGCTGACCATCGGCGCGATTGTGTCGAATTCCGTATACCGCGATTTCGCGATCGTCAACGACGATTTGGCCGAGCAGATCGGCAACAAGCAGACCATGTTCGTCATGCAGGCGTTCGTCACGGACAAGCGGGGCGCCGACACGGCCCAAGTCAAGAAGGCCCTGAAGAAAACAATCAAGAAATACTACACAATCGTCGTGTTCGATCGTGACGAGTACAAGTCCACGATGAGTTCGATGATCGATCAGATGCTCATGGTCCTGTACGCGTTGCTGGCTTTGTCCATCATCATCGCCATTTTCGGCATCGTGAACACGCTGGCGTTGAGCGTGTCGGAACGCACCAAGGAGATTGGTCTGCTCCGTGCCATCGGCACGTCACGTGGCCAGGTGCGTGGCATGCTTGGCATCGAAGCGGCGATCATCTCCGTGTTCGGCACGGTGTTGGGTTTGGTCGTCGGCGTCGCCGCGGGAGTGGTGATTCGTGCGGTCTACGCGTCCGAAGGTTTGGAGACGCTGGCGATTCCGTGGTTGCAGCTGCTCGTGTTCCTGCTGCTGTCGATTGTGGTCGGTCTGGTGTCCAGCATCTCCCCCGCCTCCCGCGCGTTGAAGCAGCCGGTCCTTGACGCCGTGGCGAGCGAGTGAGACAGTTGGAGCGGAACATCGAAAGGAGGCAGCAATGCCTATTCCCAATGAGATTCCAGTAGGAGCGCGCATCGTGGTGCGCACCTTGGAAGGCGTCGATCCTACCGATCATCGTATGAAGTTCCGCGATTACGTAGGCCACGTGCGTTCGTGGGACGGTCAGAAACTGGAGATGACGCGCGATGCGGCGGCGAACGGCTCACGTCCCGAGCAGCGTGTCACGATTCCCGCCGACGAAATCGTGACGATCAAGCCGGTGCCGGAACGTTCCATGACTCGGCCACGTCCGTAGTCGCATGCCTCCCCCTACCGCGCGCAAAGACAAGAGCGCCGCAATCGCACTGATTTTTCTGCGATTGCGGCGCTTTTGCATAGCGATGGCGTCAGTCGTCAGACCACGGAACGCGCCTGCGCGATCGCGGTACGCTCGCCGTCGAATCGCACGATATGCTCGCCTCTGCGGGCGGATTCCAGCAGCGTGCGCTGCCAATCGTTTTCGGGAATCGACAGTTCGACCGTCGCGCAATGTTCGGCGTACTCCGGCTGCCTGCTGGCGGCCTTGTAGTCGCGGAACGGTTGGCCTTGGGTGAAGAAACGGTCCATTTGCTTCACGTCGCCTTCCGTGGGGCGCACGCCGGTATCGGCCATGTCGTGCAGCACGTTGGCCACCAACGTCAATCGGTTGGCCATGTTGCGTAGCAGGGTCTCCACGTTGGCCGCGTCCTCCTCCACCATGCACGTGTGCGGTTCGGATCGGTCAGCGCCACGCGCGTCATGTCACGCCAGGACCCGGCTGCGAGCGCGGCCGCGATGTTGCGGTTCGGGTTGGCCACCAGCTCGTTGATCATGGCGGTGGCGATGACGTGAGGCATATGTGAGATGAGCGCGGCGCAACGGTCATGGGTGGCGTCGTCAAGTACGATGAGCCGATTGCCGCAACGGTTCACGATCATGTCGGCCACGGCGCGGAACCGGCGGTATTCGGTGTGTTCGTCGACGGTGATGGCCCAGAGCGCGTCGTCATAGAGTGTCGGGTCGGATGCCTCCCAGCCGGACAGTTCGTTTCCGGCCATCGGGTGTGCTCCGACGTAGCAGCCGTCAAGACCAATGGCTTTGACTTGGTCGCGGACCATGCCTTTGACGCTGCCCACGTCGGTGAGCGTGGTTGTTTCCGTGTCGATCAATGGTTTCAATGCGCCGAGGATTTCGGGCATGGCCTTGAGCGGGTTGCACAGTACGAGCACGTTCGGTTTGGTTTCGGCGAGTGCCGCCAAGGTGGGTTTGCAGATGATGCCGTCGGCTTCAGCGGTGGCGTAGGGGCGGTCGTTGTGGTTCCATGCGGTCACTTCGCAGCCGGCGTTGACGAGTCGGCGTGCCAGTGATCCTCCGATGAGCCGAGTCCTACGATTGCGATGCGTGGCTTCACCACATCAGCTCCCTTCTGACGGTTTCGTCGTTCTGCCAATCGTCCGGCAGGTGGCTGTCGTCGAGTCGTACGCCGCCTTGCGGCAGCATCCATGAGGTGACGGGCGGGTTGGGGCGTTCCCTGCGCGGGTAGACGGCGAGTGTTTTGGCCCAGTCGCCATGTTCTGCGATTTCCACGAGCGCGTCGCGGAAACGTTCCTCCCAAGGGGCGGCGTCGAGGGTGACGATGAAGCTGTATGTGCCGGTGCGTCCTTTGATGGGCCGTGAGATGAAGCTGGTCATGTTCAGTCCCGCGTCACGGAACACGTCGAGCAGGTTGGCGAGCACGCCTGGGCCGGTGACGAGCGGGATGAGCGTCAATACCGATTCGTATTCGACGTTAGCTTCGGCGCGTGGTTTGGCGAGCAGCCGTGCGACTTCGGCGCGTGGCGCGAGCACGAGGAAGTCGGTGGCGGCTCCTTGGTAATCCTGGATGGCGGTGCCGATGCGGGTGATGTCGTACAGTTCGCCGCAGATGGCGGGACCGAAGGCGATTTCACCTGGGATAAGGTCCCGGCAGGCCGCCGCGTTGGATGTGGCCGGCTGTGTGGAGAGCCGATGTTCGGCGATGAATCGTTTGCATTGCGCGAGACCGTGCGGATGGGCGGTGGCGATGCGCGCTTCGGCTGGATCGGCTCCTTGCGCCACGTATGCGTCGAATTCGACGTTCACACCGACGCGTGCGAATCCGACAAGGTCCTTCGCGTCGATCAGGGCGTCGAGGTTGGGGACCACGTACCCTTCGACGTTGTTCTCCCAGGCCACGATTCCCCAGCCGTCGCCGTGCTGTGCGGCGTCAAGAATCTGCGGCACATCGTCCATGGGCATCAGGTCGAAGCCTTGCGGTTCGAGCCGTGCCAACTCTTGGGCGGCATTGACGGCCGCCTGATGGGTGAAGGTGCCTTGTGGCCCCAGATAGAACAGCTTGCGTGCGCTCATTGCCGCCTGTGCCTCCTTGTTGCGGGTCATCCTAAGCACCTTAGCGCATTCGCGAGGCTGTGGAGGGGTCTAGTCCACCGGTTGGGCGGTGTCATGGTCCGGTTCAGACGATTCGTTCTGGTCATATTCCGTGGAGTCATCCTCAGTGCGCGGCGGCATCGTGAACCAGCTTTTGGGCAGCGCCAGCATGATCAATGGAATCAGCACCACGCCGTATAGCCAGAAATAGCCGGCGTTGTTGCTGAAATACGGCAACGTCGCCGTCTCGCCGAATCCGACGGGAATCATGGCGTCCCCGCCCGGACCGTAACCGGCCATGACGGTCCAGACCACCAGTGACGAACTAATCAGATGCAATGCGAGGCCCGATACGCCATCACGTGAACGCGCCGACCATGTCGAGATGATGACCAGAGCATATGCGATCACAAGACCGTAGGGAATATTCGCCGACGCGCCCATGCGGTGCGCCATCGTGCCGATCACGCCGACGACGGCACCGGCGAGCAGGTCAACCAAAAACCGCGCCCATACCGGTAGACGATGCGACCACGGCAGCAGCCTGCGGTCGATGCCGTCCTGTGATTGCGATTGCGGTTCCGGCTGTGTTTCCTGCGTGCGTTGCGTCATGTCTTCCACTATGCCCTACGTTCCTTACAAAACAGCAAGAAAGGCAAGAGATACGCGGAAAACCGCCGACATCTCTTGCCTTTCTTAAGCGTTTAGCGCACTAGCGGAACACACTACCGTGCCCGCGAAGCGCCAAAACAATGCGAAGAATCACTTGTTATTCTGAGCGTTGTTCTGGCGACGCTGCTTGGCGCGCCACTTGTACCAATCCTCACGGCTCAGAATGATCTTGCGCACGCGGATGGATTCCGGGGTGACTTCCACGCACTCGTCCTCGTTGGCAAAGTCCAGGGACTCTTCGAGGCTCATCTTGATCGGCGGGGTCAGGGTTTCCAGCACGTCTGCGGTGGCGGAACGCATGTTGGTCATGTGCTTGGCCAGCGTGATGTTCACATCCAGCTCGTCCGGCTTGTTGTTGATGCCGACGACCTGGCCCTCGTACACCGGGGACTGCGGCTCGACGAAGAAGTTGCCACGTGCCTGCAGACGCTGCATGGCGTACGGAGTGGCGATGCCCTGACGGTCGCAGACCATGGAGCCGTTCTGGCGGGTCACGATCTGGCCGGCCCACGGAGCGTAGCCAGCGGAGATGGAGGAGGCGATGCCGGTGCCGCGGGTGGCGGACAGCAACGCGGTGCGGAAACCGATCAGACCACGGGAGGGCACGGTGAACTGCAGACGGACCCAGCCGGTGCCGTGGTTGGTCATGTTGTCCATGCGGCCCTTGCGGTCGGCGAGCAGCTGGGTGACGGCGCCCATGTACTCTTCCGGCACGTCGATGGTGGTGTTTTCCATCGGCTCGTTGACCACGCCGTCGATGGTCTTGGTGACCACCTGCGGACGGCGACGGTCAGCTCGAAGCCTTCACGGCGCATCTGCTCGGCAAGCACGGCCAGTGCGAGTTCGCCACGGCCCTGCACTTCCCAAGCGTCCGGACGGTCAGTCGGCAGCACCTTGATGGACACGTTGCCGATGAGCTCGCGATCGAGGCGGTCCTTGATCATGCGGGCGGTGAGCTTGTGGTCCTTGCCTTCGGTGCCGGCAAGCGGGGAATCGTTGATGCCGAAGGTCATGGAGATGGCCGGGTCGTCAACGTGGATAAGCGGCAGCGGACGCGGATCGTCCGGGTCGACGATGGTCTCGCCGATCATGATGTCGTTCACGCCGGCGACGGCGACGATGTCGCCAGGGCCTGCGGATTCGACCGGGGTGCGCTCCAGGCCCTGCGTACGCAGCAGCTCGGACACGCGGAAGTTCTCGATGGAGCCGTCCACACGGGACAGACCGTAGGTCTTGCCCTTCTCAAGGGTGCCGTTGTAGATGCGGACCAGACCGAGTCGGCCGAGGAAGTCGGAGGAGTCGATGTTGGCGACGTGGGCCTGCAGCGGCGCGCCTTCCTCGTATTCCGGAGCCGGAATGTTCTTGATGATGGCCTCGAACAGCGGCTCGAGGTTGTCGTTGTCCGGCAGGCCGCCGTTTTCCGGCTGGTTTTCGGAAGCGTAACCGCCTTGGCGGCGCAGTAGATGACCGGAAGGTCGAAGAGGGAATCCTCATCGAGGTCGATGCCTTCCTCGATGACGTCCTGGGCCAGGCCGAGCAGCAGGTCGGAGGATTCGCCGACGACTTCGGAGATTCGGGCGTCCGGGCGGTCGGTCTTGTTCACGCACAGGATGACCGGAAGCTTGGCTTCGAGGGCCTTGCGCAGCACGAAACGGGTCTGCGGCAGCGGGCCTTCGGAAGCGTCGACGAGCAGCACGACGCCATCGACCATGGAGATGCCACGTTCCACTTCGCCACCGAAATCGGCGTGGCCAGGAGTGTCGATGATGTTGAGGGTGATGCCTTCCGGATGGCCGTACTTGGCGGCCAGCGGGCCGGTGTACTGCACCGCGGTGTTCTTGGCGAGGATGGTGATGCCCTTCTCGCGTTCCAGATCGTTGGAATCCATCACACGGTCCGGGACTTCCTCACGCTCGTTGAACACGTGGGACTGGGCCAGCATCGCGTTGACCAGGGTGGTCTTACCGTGATCGACGTGTGCCACAATCGCTACATTTCGGATATCGCCGCGAACCGCCATCGAAACCTCTCTTAGTGTTGCTGTTTTCTTACGTAAACGTTCGGTACGTACATGCTATCGGTACTTAAAAATCCGTACTTACACACAAACCGAGCCAATCTAGCGAAGCATTACGACACATGAAAAACGCGGACCTGTCAGATCATGCCGACAGGCCCGCCGTCAATCACGCGAAGAGGCGCGCGGACCTTAATCCTCAAGCTCCTTGCCAGTGCGTTCAGGCAGCACAGGGCCGCCACGCAGGCGAGAATGAACGCCACGGCGAAAACGATGAACGCCACGGCCTTGTTGCCACCGGACAAGGTCAGGAACCATGGCATCAGCAGCGGCGCGATGATCGCGGCCACACGACCGCAAGCCGCGGCGGCACCGGAGGCGGCGCCGCGCAGACGTGTCGGATAGATTTCCGGAGTCACCGCGTACAACACGCCCCAAGCGCCAAGGTTGGACGCGGACAGCAGCATGCCGAAGCCCAGCACAGCGGCCACGGAACCGGCTTGGGAGAAGGCGAACGCTGCCACGGCGGACACGGCGAGGAACACGCTCAGGGTCTTCCTGCGGCCCCAGATCTCCACCAGCCATGCCGCGAGGAAGTAGCCGGGCAGCTGTGCGATGGCGATGGCGAGCGTGTAGCCGAACGACTTGGTCAGCGAGCCGAACTGGTCGGCCAGTAGAGACGGCATCCACGTGAACGCGCCGTAGTAGGAGAAGTTCACGAAGAACCATGTGGCCCAGATGGCTGCGGTGCGCGCAAGATACTTCTTGCCGAACAGCTCGCGGGTTTTGATCTTCGGCAGCGGCTCGCTTCGGGGATGCGACCGGTTCGACGCCTCCGGCCTGTTCGAAGTAGCGCACGGCCTGCTCGGCCTCATCCTCACGTCCCTTGGATTCGAGGAATCGCACGGACTCAGGGATATGAATGCGCGTCACGATGGCGTACAGCAGCGGCAATGCTCCGATGAGCAGCGCCCAGCGCCATCCCCAATCGCCGGTGTTCGGAATGACGAAATAGCCGATGCAGGCGGCGATGATCCAGCCGATTGCCCAGAAGGATTCCAGCAGCACCGTCATACGGCCGCGTTGTTTGGTCGGAGAGAATTCCGAGACCAATGTGGAGGCGACCGGCAGCTCGGCGCCCAGGCCGAGGCCGATGACCAGTCGAGCGATCAGCAGAGCCGCCAGCGACCATGACAACGCCATACCGCCATTGGCCAGACCGAAAATCACCAGCGTCGCGGAGAAGACCGTCTTGCGGCCAACGCGGTCGGCCACGAAGCCGCCAAGCGCGGCGCCGATCGCCATTCCGACGAAACCGATGGACAGCACCCAGCTTTTCTCGGTCGGCGTCAGATTGAAATGCGGATCGGCCGCGATGGCGGCCACGACGAACGACACCAGACCAACGTCCATCGCGTCGAACGCCCATCCAATACCCGAAGCCACCAACAGCTTCCTGTGCGCCTTGTTGAACGGCAGTCGGTCAAGACGCTCGTTGCGAGTCAGCGAGACCTCTCCCCCGACGGTTTGTTGCGATGCGGACATCAACACCCCTTTATCATTGTTTTCCTATTGTGTCGTGAGCTCGTTCAAGCCCGACGATGGCAGGCGATCACGCCGTCATCAATGCGGATAACGCGTCGTCATCCTGGAAAGCAATTCGAGTGTCGTCCGATTCGGATGCCGTTCCGGCTTCGGTCCACAAATCCGTTCCCGGCTTCCGGCTGTACCGGTAGACCGCCGCCGGCCTGTTACGGCCGATCCGCAGTTTCTCACCGGTGTCTTCCAACAGTCCGGAAGCGAGCATTTACGGCGGAAATTCGCCAAATCGATACGCTGTCCGGCAATCGCCTCGTACACGTCATGCAGTTGCTCAACGTGAATCGCTCGCCCACCAATCGAGTG
>ENA-OQDF01000072-OQDF01000072.1-human-gut-metagenome-genome-assembly--contig:-NODE-72-length-31570-cov-8.056292_pt1 | contig 31570 bp, 38 predicted proteins | sample MGYA00242769_ERZ504597 | MGnify/ENA primary metagenome ERZ504597 (study PRJEB26092, sample SAMD00036305) | human gut metagenome | host: Homo sapiens | study: EMG produced TPA metagenomics assembly of...
CTATGAAAATCTCGAAAACTGGTAACGACTGTTGGAAAACAGCGGCTGACCATGGACTTAAGCTGCCGGAAACGAAACGGGAAATATTATATTGTAACGGACCGCTGGCAAAGTTACAGAGGAAGAAGTAACGGAACCGCTCCTGCATCATCTGACGGAATACTGTGATGAATTTCTGATCCACGCGGTAGATGTCGAAGGAAAAGCATCCGGTATCGAGACAGAACTGGTGGAATTACTTGCGAAAATGAAAGATTTCCCTGTTACATATGCCGGCGGCGTCGGAAACTTTGCGGATCTGGAACTGCTGAAAAAGGTTGGGAACGATCATGTGGATGTGACGATCGGAAGCGCACTGGATCTGTTTGGCGGAAACATGAAATTTGAAGACGTACTGGAAATGTGCAGAAGGTAAGGAAAAAGATAACAAGCAAAGAAAATAACATGACAGGATAAAGTGTGTTTGATTTCCTCATATAGATGCGAGAAAAAATGGACGGAAAGAAAGAATCACAAAAATTGAAGGAAAAAACTCTAAAATATTCATGAATTTTCTAAATACTATTGCAAATAGAGACAACTATTGCTATAATTAGAGTTACTTACAGGGGAAGTGAAGAACCTGTAAAATTTGAAAGCAAAGGGGTTGGGCATAATGAAAATTACCATCAGCGGAAAAAATATTGACGTGACAGAGGGATTAAAAGCCGCGGTCAACGAAAAACTTGGCAAACTGGAGAAATATTTTACGCCTGACACAAATGTCATTGTAACCTTAAGCGTAGAGAAAGAAAGACAGAAAATTGAGGTTACCATTCCGGTAAAAGGAAACATCATCCGTTCCGAGCAGGTAAGCAACGATATGTACGTATCCATCGATCTGGTAGAGGAAGTGATCGAACGCCAGCTTCGCAAATACAAAACAAAATTGCCGACAAACAGCAGGAAGCAGGAAACTTCCAGAAAGAATATCTGGAGCATGACTATCTGGAGGACGAAGACATCCAGATCATCCGTACGAAAAAATTCGGCATGAAACCAATGTATCCGGAAGATGCCTGCGTACAGATGGAACTTCTTGGACACACCTTCTTCGTATTCCGCAATGCAGAGACCGACGAAGTAAACGTCGTTTACAAGAGAAAGAACAACACCTACGGTCTGATCGAGCCGGAGTGCTGAAAAGTAAATAAAGAATGAACAGTCACCCTGTTTCCAGCTTAGAAAAGCTGTGAAACAGGGTGACTTTTTCGCGGAAAGGGCCGGAAAGTCCGGGAAAAGCCGTAAAAACAGCGGAAAACCGGGGAACGGCACCAAATGTTTACGAAAAATTCATTGTTATCTTGTGCCAGAAGTGGTAGAATAGTACCATATGTTAATATGGCAATTAATAGAGAAAGCAGGAGCAAACATTCTATGAAATTCACAGAAAAACTTTTTGGTACGCACAGTGAGCGCGAGCTGAAACGAATCTATCCAATTGTAGACAAAATCGAAGCTCTCCGCCCGACCATGCAGGCGCTGACCGATGAAGAGCTGCGTGCCAAGACAAAGGAATATAAAGACCGCTACAACGGAGGCGAATCCCTGGATTCCATTCTCCCGGAAGCATTCGCAACCGTCCGCGAGGCAGCAAAACGTTCCCTCGGTATGGAACACCACCGCGTACAGCTGATCGGTGGTATTATCCTCCATCAGGGCCGTATCGCTGAGATGAAAACCGGTGAAGGAAAAACCCTCGTTTCCACCCTTCCGGCTTACCTGAATGCACTGACCGGACGCGGTGTCCACATTGTTACCGTCAACGATTACCTGGCAAACCGAGATGCTGAGTGGATGGGCAAAGTCCACAGATTCCTCGGTTTGACCGTCGGTGTCGTTCTGAACGATATGAAGAACGATGAGCGCCGCCAGCAGTATGCATGCGACATCACCTACATCACCAACAACGAACTTGGTTTCGATTACCTGCGTGACAACATGGTGATCTACAAGGAGCAGCTCGTACAGAGAGAGCTTGCTTACTGTATCATCGACGAGGTCGACTCCGTCCTGATCGACGAGGCAAGAACACCTCTGATTATTTCCGGACAGAGCAGCAAATCCACCAAGCTGTACGAGACCGCAGATATTCTGGCACACCAGATGCAGCGCGGCGAGGCAAGCGGCGAGATGACCAAGATGACCGCGATCATGGGCGAGGAGATCGAGGAGACCGGAGACTTCATCGTCAACGAGAAGGACAAATTCGTTACCCTGACCGATGACGGTGTGAAGAAAGTCGAGAACTTCTTCCATATCGAGAATCTCTCCGATCCGGAGAACCTGGAGATCCAGCACAACGTGATCCTGGCGCTGCGTGCCAATTATCTGATGCACCGCGACAAGGACTACGTAGTCAAAGACGACGAGGTTCTGATCGTCGATGAGTTCACCGGCCGTATCATGCCGGGCCGCCGTTATTCCGATGGTCTGCATCAGGCAATCGAGGCAAAAGAGCACGTTAAAGTAAGAAGAGAGAGCAAGACTCTGGCAACCATCACGTTCCAGAACTTCTTTAACAAATACGAGAAAAAAGCCGGCATGACCGGTACTGCCCTCACCGAGGAGCAGGAGTTCCGTGACATCTACGGCATGGACGTTATCGAGATCCCGACCAACCGCCCGGTCATCCGTGTGGATATGGACGATGCCGTATACATGACGAAAAAGAGAAATTCCACGCAGTCGTAGAGGAAGTCAAAGAGGCACATGCCGTGAACCAGCCGGTTCTGGTTGGTACCATCACCATTGAGACTTCTGAGCTGATCAGCAAAATGCTGCGCCGCGAGGGAATCCCGCATCAGGTCTTAAATGCGAAGTTCCATGAGCTCGAGGCAGAAATCGTAGCCCATGCCGGCGAGGCAGGAGCCGTTACCATCGCGACCAACATGGCCGGCCGTGGTACCGATATCAAGCTGGATGATGTGGCAAAAGCTGCCGGCGGCTTAAAGATCATCGGCACCGAGCGTCATGAGTCCCGCCGTATCGACAATCAGCTCCGCGGTCGTTCCGGCCGTCAGGGAGACCCGGGTGAGTCCCGTTTCTACATTTCCCTGGAAGACGATCTGATGAGACTCTTCGGTTCCGAAAACTGATGGGCATTTTCAAATCCCTCGGCGTACCGGAAAATGAGCAGATCGAGCACAAGATGCTTTCTTCCGCCATCGAAAAAGCGCAGAAGAAGATCGAGGGCAACAACTACGGAATCCGTAAAAACCTGCTCGACTATGACCAGGTCAATAACGAGCAGCGTGAGATCATCTACAAAGAGAGACGCCGCGTTCTGGACGGCGAGAGCATGAGAGACACCATCTTCAAGATGATTGCCGACACCATCGACAATACCGTAGATCTCTGCATCGGCGAGAACACCGAGCAGTCCGAGTGGGATCTGACAGAATTAAATGAGATGCTGCTCTCCATCATGCCGGTGAAGGCAGTGACAAAAGAGCGCGTAGAGAAGATTTCCAAAAACGAGCTGAAACAGCAGTTAAAAGAGGAAGCTGTTAAACTCTACGAGGAGAAAGAAGCAGAATTCCCGGAGGAGGAGCAGATTCGTGAGCTTGAGCGTGTCGTTCTTCTGAAGGTTATCGACCAGAAGTGGATGGATCATATCGATGATATGGATCAGCTCCGCGAGGGTATCGGCCTGCAGGCATACGGCCAGAGAGACCCGAAGGTTGAGTACAAGATGGCAGCTTACGACATGTTTAACGAAATGCTCGAGTCCATCCAGCAGGATACCGTCCGTCTCCTGTTCCATGTACGTGTTGAGCAGAAGTAGAACGTGAGCAGGTAGCCAAAGTGACCGGAACCAACAAAGACGAGTCCGGCCCGAGAAAACCGGTACAGCGCGCAGAGCGTAAGATCTATCCAAACGATCCATGCCCGTGCGGAAGCGGCAAGAAGTACAAACAGTGCTGCGGAAGAAAACCGGTTTGATAAAAGCAGAACAGCAGTGAGACGGATGAGCACGATCCGTTTGACAAAGCACGCAGCTTCCCTACCAGAAGCTGCGTGTCATACAAAATATAAAACAGAAAGCAGGTGAAGCTTGTGGTAGTTGAATTAGACCAGTTCAAAATGGAACTTGGCACATACGATAAACCATTAGTGGAAGTGAGGGATTCACTTTGACCTCGCTAACAAAGAGCAGAGGATCGAAGAATTAGAGCGTAAAATGGAGGAACCCAATTCTGGGACAACCCCGAAGAAGCGCAGGAACAGATGAAACAGCTGAGCAGCATGAAAGAGGACAGAGATACGTATCAGAAACTGGTATCCGCCAAAGAAGATATGGAAACTCTGATCGAAATGGGACAGGAGGAGGATGACGATTCCGTTGTTCCGGAAATCGCGGAAATGATGGAAGAGTTCAAGGCATCCTTCGATGCCATCCGCATCAAAACCCTGCTGTCCGGCGAATTTGACAAGGACAATGCGATCATCAAACTGAACGCAGGTGCAGGCGGAACCGAGGCGTGCGACTGGTGCGGCATGCTGTACCGTATGTACACCAGATGGCAGAACGCAAAGGCTTTACGATCGAGGAACTCGACTTTCTGGACGGTGATGAGGCCGGTGTGAAGTCCGTGACATTCCAGGTCAACGGCGAAAACGCTTACGGTTATCTGAAATCCGAAAAAGGCGTTCACCGTCTCGTCCGTATTTCTCCGTTCAACGCGGCAGGAAAACGCCAGACATCGTTCGTATCGTGCGATGTTATGCCGGATATCGACAAAGAGATCGATGTTGAGGTTCGTGATGAGGATATCCGTATCGATACGTACCGTTCCAGCGGTGCCGGCGGACAGCACATCAACAAGACGTCATCGGCGATCCGAATCACGCATATGCCGACCGGCATCGTGGTTACGTGCCAGAATGAGCGTTCCCAGTTCCAGAACAAGGACAAGGCAATGCAGATGCTGAAAGCAAAATTGTATATGCTGAAACTCCAGGAGCAGGCAGATAAGCTGAGCGACATCCGCGGCGAAGTAACCGAGATCGGCTGGGGCAACCAGATCCGTTCTTACGTTATGCAGCCATACACCATGGTCAAAGACCACCGTACCAACGCAGAGACCGGAAACGTCGATGCAGTCATGGACGGCGGAATTGATCTGTTTATCAACGCATATCTGAAGTGGATTGCCCTCGGAACCGGAGCGAAAGAGGAAGAAGCATAATTCGGCTGTGGGCAGAGCACAGTGACAAGTAAATAAGGAGCATTTTCACCAACAGAGGACGGAAATGCTCCTTTCTGTTTTGAAGCCAAAGGCAAACAGGAGGTAAAAGTATGGGTATTATCAGAGCAGCAGTCAATGCAGTACACGGCAGTTTCGCCGATCAGTGGCTGGAGACCGTGGAACCGTATGAGATGGGGGAACATACGGTATTTACAGAGGGAATTCTGGTAAGAAAAGGCCAGAATAAAAAGGGAAGCCAGACGATTTCAAACGGTTCTGTGATCCATGTCTATGACAATCAGTTTATGATGCTGGTGGACGGCGGAAAGATCATTGATTACACCGCAGAGCCGGGCTACTTTACCGTAGACCAGTCATCGTCTCCGTCGATGTTCAGCGGATCGCTTGACGCAGCCGTAAAAGATACGTTTGAGCGCCTGAAATTCGGCGGCCAGACCCCGCATGAGCAGAGAGTTTTCTATATTAATCTGCAGGAAATCAAGGGAATCAAATTCGGAACGAGAAATCCGGTCAACTATTTCGACCAGTTCTACAATGCCGAGCTGTTCCTTCGGGCACACGGTTCCTATTCCATCCGCATCGTCGATCCGCTCCGCTTCTACGCAGAGGCTGTGCCGAGAAACGCATCCCGCGTAGAGATCGAGGATATCAACGAGCAGTATATGAACGAATTTTTAGAGGGCCTGCAGTCCTCGATCAATCAGATGGCAGCCGACGGCATCCGCATTTCGTTCGCAGCATCCAAGAGCGCCGAGCTGTCCCGCTACATGGCAGATGCGATGGATGAGAGCTGGCGGGCAATGCGCGGCATGGAGATCCAGTCCGTGGCAATCGCAAGCCTTTCCTACGATGAAGCTTCCCAGAAACTGATCCAGATGCGCAACGAAGGTGCGATGATGTCTGATCCATCGATCCGTGAGGGCTATGTACAGGGAGCGATGGCACGCAGTATGGAGAAAGCAGCAGCCAACCCAAACGGAGCCATGAACGGCTTTATGGGTGTTCAGATGGGCATGAATGCCTTCGGTTCCTCGTTTGCATCGGCATCCGCTTCGAATCAGCAGCAGATGCAGCAGCAGGCGGCAGCCAAGGCACAGCAGGAAGCTGCAAAAGGCGTATGGAAATGCTCCTGCGGAACGGAGAACACCGGCAATTTCTGCTCAAACTGCGGAAGTGCAAAGCCGATGGTGTGGATCTGCGGCAAGTGTGGAACCGAGAACAGCGGTAAATTCTGTTCGAACTGCGGCAGCCCGAAACCGGAAGCGGCAGGAAAATGGGTCTGCGCATGCGGAACGGAGAATACCGGCAAGTTCTGCTCGAACTGCGGAAAACCAAGACAGTAAAAGAAAACAGATAACCATCCAATACAACAGCGGCTCCGGGGAAGGAGGGATAGAATATGGAGGTTATTACATACAAATGCCCGAACTGCGGAGGCGATCTGACCTTCGATCCGGCAAGCGGAAAGTATAAATGCGAGTACTGCCTGTCCTCGTTTACACAGGAAGAAGCCGAAAAGGCGAACCCGAAAGCAGCGGAAGCGCTGAACGGGGAGGACGATGCTGCCGGTGCACAGGAAGCATCCGATGCACAGAAGGAAAGCAGTACGGAGGAAACAAAAGGGGAAACAGAGCAGGGCGAAGCAGTTGTCTACACCTGCCCGAACTGCGGCGCCGAGATTGTGACCGATGCGACGACGGCAGCGACATACTGTTTCTACTGCCACAATCCGGTGGTGCTTTCAGGCCGGCTTTCGGGAGATATATGCCGGATTTTGTGCTGCCGTTCAAAATCAGCAAGGAGCAGGCAATCGAGAAATTTTGTCATTTACCCGGAAGAAACACTTTATTCCGAAGGACTTTTCGAAAAGAGTCAGGTACAGAAGATGACAGGTGTCTATTTCCCGTACTGGATTTACGGCGGAGACTTTGAGACGGATTACATAGCGCGCGGCCGGAAGGTGAGAGTCTGGCAGACCGGTGATGTGGAGTACACAGAGACCAGCATCTACGATGTCCGCCGGGAGGGAGAGGTCCGTGTGGACGGTCTGTCGCGTAACGCTCTGAACAAGGCAGACCGCGATCTGATCGAATGCGTACAGCCATACCGTCTGGAGGAGATGCAGCCGTTTTCCATGGGGTACCTTTCCGGCTTTCAGGCGGAAAAGCGTGATATCGAACAGCAGCAGATCGCACCGGAACTGAAAAAAGAACTGGAGACGATGGCACGCGGCGCCATGCGGAATGAGGCGAACGAATATATCTCCCTCGAGCAGGAAAAAATGAACCTTTCCCCGAAGCAGGAGAACTGGCGTTACGTCCTGTTTCCCGTCTGGACGCTGACGTATCCGGGAAAGGACGGGAAGGTTTACTACTATGCGATGAACGGCCAGACCGGAACGATCAACGGCGATTTTCCCTATGAGCGGAAGAGAGCCCTTCTGACGTCGGCTGTGAGTGCTCTTCTGGTCCTGATTGTGATGCTGATAGGAGGGTATTTCGCATGAGAAGAATGAAAAAAGCAGGACAATATCTGCTCGGAATTTTTGCGGCCCTTCTGCTGTGCGGAGTTTTTTCTGTGAATATTGTAAAAGCCGAATCCCAGTATGTCTACGACAATGCATCACTTCTTTCCGATGAGGAGGAGCAGGACCTCGAGAGATCCTGTACAGAGTTCGAGCGCAATACAAAGCTCCATATGGTCATCCTGACCGAGCGCAGCAGTGGTTCCGAGGACTGTCAGGCGATTGCAGATGATTTTTATGACAAAAAGTATCCGAAAGAGCCAAACGGTGTCTGCTTCCTCATCGATATGGGACAGCGCCAGATTGTGATTTCGACATCTGGTATTATGCAGTATTACATGTCCGATGCGGAAATTGATGATATCCTGCAGGCGGCGCAGGGCTACGCGAAAGACGGCGACTATGCGGGAACCTTTGCAAAAATGATTACGATGACGCAGGAATGCTTCGACCGAGGCGTTTCCGATGCGGACTATCTGATTACAGAAGACGGTTCCATTATTCATTACCGCAAAATCAACAGCACGGAAGCTCTTATTTCTGTTATCGCAGCGGCTGCGACAGGAATTCTTGTTTATTTTGGAATCTGGAAGAGCTACAGACGAAAGAAAAACCGTGGTGCAAAGAGCTATGCGGATCTGAAACGCGTAAACATCAGAGACCGCAGGGATGCGCTGATCGACCGTCATGTATCGATGCACAAAATCCAGAAGGATGATGGAAACCACGGCGGAGGCGTTTCTGGCGGCGGAGGTGGCGGCGGAAGCACCGTTCACACTTCGTCGAGCGGAAACAGTCACGGCGGCGGAAGCATTGGCTTCTGAAAACCGATTCGAAAAAATTCCTTGCGTATTGTGTCGGAATATGATACGATCTTTCCTGTGAAAACAAATGTATTTCCTGGAAAGAGTATAAAGGTAGAGGATTGCCATGAGAGAAGAGAAAACAAAGTACTATGTAATCAAAGAAAAAGCGGTTCCCGAGGTTCTTTTGAAGGTCATCGAGGCCAAACGGCTGATGGATATGCAGGAGCTTACCGTGCAGCAGGCAACGGAAAAAGCGGGAATCAGCAGAAGCTCTTTCTATAAATACAAAGATGATATTCTTCCTTTTCATGACAACGCAAAAGGAAAAACGATTACATTTATTCTGCAGATGGACGATGAGCCGGGACTGCTTTCCGATGTGCTGAAGATTATTGCCGGGTTTCACGGAAACATTCTGACCATTCATCAGACCATCCCGTTAAACGGCGTGGCATCGCTGACGATCAGCGTGGATATCGCGGAAGACCGGGGAGACGCCTCGGAGATGATTAACGAGATTGAGTCCAGACAGGGAGTTCATTATTTTAAAATATTAGGACAGGAGTCCTGAAAAAGAAAAAGCAAGAGAGGGACAAAAGAGATGATTCAGATTGCAGTATTAGGATATGGCACGGTTGGTTCCGGTGTGGTAGAAGTGATCAACACGAACCATGACAGCATCAACAAGAGAGCAGAGAACGAAATTAATATCAAATATGTCCTGGATTTAAGAGATTTCCCGGGAGATCCGGTTGAAAAAGTGCTGGTACACGATTACGAAGTGATCGCAAACGACCCGGAGGTTGATATTGTTGTTGAAGTAATGGGCGGTGTGGAGCCGGCTTACACCTTCACAAAACGTGCGCTGGAGGCTGGAAAGAGCGTCTGCACATCCAACAAAGAGCTGGTGGCAAGACACGGTACCGAGCTTCTTGCAATTGCAAAAGAGCACGGCGCAAACTATCTGTTTGAGGCAAGCTGCGGCGGCGGTATCCCGATCATCCGTCCGTTAAACTCCTCCCTGACTGCAGATGAGATCGATGAAGTAACTGGCATCTTAAATGGTACCACGAACTATATCTTAAGCAAAATGGCAAGCGACGGTTCCGATTTCGCGGATGTATTAAAAGAGGCACAGCGCCTCGGCTACGCAGAGCGCAACCCGGAAGCAGATGTAGAAGGCTACGATGCGTGCCGTAAATTGCGATTCTTTCTTCTCTTGCCTATGGAAAAGAAGTCAATTACGAAGAGGTTTACACCGAGGGAATCACAAAGATCACCGCAGAGGATATCAAATATGCGACCTCGATGGGAACCGCAATCAAACTGCTCGCAACAAGCCGCAAGGTGGGTAATCAGTATTACGCCATGGTAAGCCCGGTGATGATTGACGCGAAAAACCCGCTGTACAGCGTAAACGGTGTCTTCAACGCCATCTTCATCCACGGAAATGTACTGGGTGATGCGATGTTCTACGGAAGCGGAGCAGGAAAGCTTCCGACCGCAAGTGCCGTTGTAGCCGATGTCGTAGACTGCGCAAAGAACAAAGGCAGAAACATCATGATGAGCTGGAGCGAGGAAAAACTGGACCTGCTGCAGATCGATGATGTAAAGAGCCGCTTCTTCGTCCGCGTGTCCGGCCACGCCGCAGAGCGCCAGAGTGAGATCGAGGAGCTGTTCGGAAAAGCAGAAATCGTAGCAGTTCCAAGTCTGTCCGAGGAGTTCGCATTCATCACAGGCGAAATCACAGAGCAGGAGTACAGAGAAAAAGCAGAGAAACTCGACGGAATCCAGAGCAGAATCCGCGCGAGAATTTAAGATCTCGAAATAGACATAACTAAAAAGACGTTTCACAGCCGTAAAGCAAGGGGTGTGATCTTTTAGTTATCTTAAAATTTATTTTTAAAGATCTGTGCCGGATCCAAAGGAATCCGTATCATATCCCACCGGTTCCGATGCCGGATACAGGACATCTTTCCGTTCCTGATAGAACGCAGCCATCGTGATCTGCATATAGGGCATTACCCACAAAAAGCCGATGGCACAGGAACAGGATGCGAGAATCTCAAGCCCTAAGAAACTTAAGAGAAGCAGAATGTAGCGGAAAAAGTTCTTCTTCATCATCGCAAAGCTCTGGCGAATTGCCTGGATCGGGCCGATGCCGGGAGCGTCGTTCATCACAAAGGTGGAAAGGGAAAACGGAACCAGCACCAGCGTGGAAACGAGAGAGCCGATCAGCTTGTAAACGTAAACGTTCATCAGAGAAGAAAGCTCGGCTTCGATGGAAAGTGCTGTTCCAAGCGTCAGATCCGCACTCGGGGAGGAAAGATACTGGAAGCCCGGAATGCTGGAAATCAGGGCGATCACGGAGCTGATGCCGTTGATGATAAGGAACATCAGCACGTACTGGTCCGGGTGGTGATAGAAAGCGTAGAGCATATCACCGACGGAAATCGGTTCCCCGCGCAGCGTTGAGAGGCAGATCTTTAAGTAGCCCGCCTGAAAGAGGCTGAGGAGCAGGGAAAACAGGAACAGCGTCAGATTCAGGAAAATGATATCGTACAGCGTTGTGCCTGAAAAATCAGCGTCGGGATGAGGGAGCAGGAGAAGGTGAGAAACAGGTTGATCGCGGTTGCGCCCACCAGCGTGCCGCATCGGCCTGCCATGGCCTCACGGGCCTGCTTTTTCAGTTCTGAATTTCTGTTTTTGTCCGTTCATGAAAAATCCTTTCTGGTACCTAGATGGTATTTCCGTCGGTGGTTGTTCCGTTATCCGGTGTCATCTGGTATTCCTGCATGTACTGATTGTAATACCGCTCGAGCAGGTTGGTGCTGCCGCCGCTGACCATGTTGAAAAGCAGGAAAGCATACATGCAGATACCGACAATTATGCCGATGGTACAGCCCGCCAGACCGGCTTTTGCCGTGCCGCTCATGCGTCCTGCGCCGCGGCTTAAAAGGGCGAAGATCACGCCGAGCGAGCCGAAAAACAGGAACCCATGTTGAGCATGAACAAAAAGGAGCAGATCGCCATGACCATCGAAGCGGCCGCAAGGGCCTGCGAACCCGTCCTGCGCGGCGGCTGTACGGGAGGCTGCTGCTGGTAATGCTGATACGGTCCGGGACGCTGGCCCTCAGGCACGCCGTACGGATGGGAGGACTGATAGGAATCTCCGGACTCATTGGTGTTTGGATCGTAATTTTCTGGTGTCATAAAATGTCCTTTCTTCTGCAAAAAAGCGCGGTTTCACACGCAGTCTGTCAAAAAAGCTATAGTAAAGATTTTATCATGTAAGGTTGACAAAAACAAGACCTATTGATAAGGTAATAGAGTGGCTGTTCCGCCAAGGGTCCCGCTTTTTATGCGGGAAAAACAGAGAAGGAACAGCGTGTTTTGGAAGAGACAACAGGAGGAATTTACCTATGGATATGAATCAGGTATTGGCAGCTGAGCTGAACGTCAAACCGTGGCAGGTAGAAGCTGCAGTGAAACTGATTGACGAGGGAAACACGATCCCTTTTATTTCACGATATCGAAAAGAAGCAACAGGTTCCTTAAACGATGAGATACTGCGAAATCTGTACGACCGTCTGATGTACCTGCGCAGTTTAAATGACCGCAAGGCCGTTGTCCTGGCGAGCATCGAGGAGCAGGGCAAGCTGACCGCAGAACTGAAAAAATCCATCGAAGAGGCCGCAACTCTCGTGGTTGTAGAGGATTTATACCGCCCGTACCGCCCGAAACGCCGGACGCGTGCGACGATCGCAAAAGAAAAAGGATTGGAGCCGCTGGCGAATATCATTCTTCTGCAGATGACAAAAGAGCCGCTCGAAAAAGAGGCAGAGGCTTTTGTTTCAGAAGAAAAGGAAGTCAAAACGGCAAAAGACGCCATTGCTGGTGCCTGCGACATCATCGCCGAGAGCATTTCCGATGAGGCCGATTATCGTATGGAGATCCGCCGCAGAACCGAGGCGAAGGGCCTGATCGTCTCGACAGCAAAGGATGAGAAAGCAGAGTCCGTTTACGAGAATTACTATGAGTTTTCCGAGCCGGTATCGAAAATTGCCGGACACCGTGTGCTGGCACTGAACCGCGGTGAGAAAGAAAAATTCCTGAACGTCAAAATTGAGGCGCCGACGGAAGAAATCCTGCGTTATCTCGAGAAAAAAATCATCACCAAAGAGAATCCGCAGACAAAGCCGGTTCTGCAGGCGACCATCGAGGATGCCTACAACCGTCTGATCGCTCCGGCCATCGAGCGTGAGGTCAGAAATCAGCTCACCGAAAAGGCAGAGGATGGTGCGATCAAGGTCTTTGGAAAGAACCTTGAGCAGCTTCTGATGCAGCCGCCGATTGCAGGCCAGGTTGTCCTTGGATGGGACCCGGCGTTCGTACGGGATGCAAGCTGGCCGTTGTCGATGCGACTGGAAAAGTGCTCGACACCACCGTGGTTTATCCGACCGCGCCGACGAACGAGAAGAAGATTGCGGCAGCGAAAGCCACTGTAAAAGATCTGATCCACAAATACGGCGTCACCCTGATTTCTGTCGGAAACGGAACTGCAAGCCGTGAGTCCGAGCAGATCATCGTCGAGATCTTAAAAGAGATTCCGGAGAAGGTTGCGTATGTGATCACAAACGAGGCAGGAGCATCCGTTTACTCTGCAAGCAAGCTGGCAACCGAGGAATTCCCGAACTTTGATGTCGGACAGCGAAGCGCCGCTTCCATCGCACGCCGTGTGCAGGATCCGCTGGCAGAGCTTGTCAAAATCGATCCGAAATCGATCGGCGTCGGTCAGTATCAGCACGATATGAACCAGAAGAAGCTCGGCGAGGCGCTCGGCGGTGTCGTTGAGGACTGCGTGAATAAAGTCGGTGTGGATCTGAACACGGCATCTGCGTCGCTGCTGGAATACATTTCCGGTGTCAGCAAGGTGATAGCAAAAAACATCGTGGCATACCGCGAGGAGAACGGCCGTTTCGAGAGCAGAAAAGAGCTCCTGAAAGTGGCAAAACTCGGACCGAAGGCGTTTGAGCAGTGCGCGGGCTTTATGCGCATCACCGGCGGCAAAAATCCGCTGGACGGCACAAGCGTTCATCCGGAGAGCTACGAGGCAGTCGAGAAGCTGTTTGCAAAGTTAAATATGAAGACAGAGCAGATCAGCGAGGGACCGACGGCGTTCTTCATCAAAGATTACAAAAAGATGGCAGAGGAGATCGGTGTCGGCGAGATTACGCTGCGCGATATCATCAAAGAGCTGCAGAAGCCTGGCCGTGACCCGCGTGACGAGATGCCGCGCCCGATCCTGCGCACCGACGTGCTCGATATGAAGGACCTGAAGGTCGGCATGATCTTAAAGGGAACCGTGCGCAACGTCATTGACTTCGGTGCATTCGTCGATATCGGCGTGCATCAGGACGGACTCGTCCACATTTCCCAGATGACGAAACGCTTCATCAAGCATCCGCTGGAGGCTGTGAGCGTCGGCGATATCGTGGAAGTGAAGGTCATCAGCCTTGATCTGGCGAAGAAGCGGATCGGGCTGTCGATGCTGCTGGATAAATAAAGTGTGATACGTGGGCTGCCCGAAAGAAAACAGGGGCAGCCCGCGGTGTATCAAAGGGGGATTACCATGAATGAGGAAGAAGTGCTGGTCGGACGGATTCAGGATCTGGCAGAGCAGTGTTATCACAGGGATGTTCCGTCACACACGGAGTTTCTGACGCTGGCGGAGCAGGATCTGTTCTACCGTACGGTAAATAAATCCCGGGCGTGCGTTACGTGCTGTCCGGCGGATACGAGGCGGCAGAGCGGAAAGCGGCGCTGTTTCTGCCATCCTATGCAGAGGACGGTGATGCGTCGATGCTTCCGATCGCAGTCGTGCGCATCAGCCCGCTGAATGAAAAATTTGCGGATGCGCTGTCACACCGTGATTTCTTAGGATCACTGATGAATCTCGGCGTGGAGCGGTATAAGCTGGGAGACATTCTGATCGATGGAAACCAGGCGTATCTGATCTGTATGGCGGATATGGCGGACTACATCTGTGCGGAGCTGAAAAAAGTGCGCCATACGAGCGTGTACTGTGAAGTCGAGGCGGGACTGCCGGAGGAGCTGACGGAGCCGAAAACCGAGCGGAAAGAAGGTTCCGTCGCTTCCGTGCGGCTCGATGCGGTGCTGTCGCTGGCGTTCAGCAGTTCGCGGAGCAAAATGGTGCCGCTGATCGAGGGCGGCCAGGTGTTTATCAACGGAAAGCTGGTGACGTCGCCGAGCGCGTCATTAAAAGAGGACGATCTCGTGACCGTGCGCCATATGGGAAAATTCCGCTATGTGGGCGTGCAGAACCAGACGAAAAAGGGAAGGCTGTACGTGGCTGTTGAACGATTTGTCTCATAATAGATATTTTGAGGGATTTTACAGGAAAAGACCATTGACAGTGTTTGTAAAAAGACGGTATTATAGAGGGTATGTAGAAGGTCCGCAGGGCTGAGAATTTTCAGACGGAAGCGGACTGCGAAGATTACGTATCAGGAAGGCAGGAAGAAAAAATGGGAAAAATTATACTGACCGGCGACCGACCGACCGGCAAGCTGCATGTAGGACATTACGTTGGTTCACTGCGCCGCCGCGTGGAGTTGCAGAACTCCGGTGAATTCGATAAAATTTACATCATGATTGCAGACGCACAGGCGCTGACCGACAATGCGGACAACCCGGAGAAGGTGCGCCAGAACATTCTGGAGGTAGCACTGGATTACCTTCCTGCGGACTTGATCCGGAAAAGAGCACCATCTTTATCCAGTCTCAGATTCCGGAACTGTGCGAGCTTTCTTTCTATTATATGAATCTCGTTACGGTTTCCAGACTGCAGAGAAATCCAACCGTAAAATCGGAGATCCAGATGAGAAACTTGAGGCGAGCATCCCGGTTGGATTCTTCACCTACGATCAGCCAGGCAGCCGACATCACTGCATTCAAGCAACGACCGTTCCGGTTGGAGAGGATCAGATGCCGATGATCGAGCAGACACAGGAGATCGTCCACAAATTCAATACGGTTTATGGCGAGGCACTTGTGCAGCCGAAGATTATGCTGCCGGAGAATGATTCCTCAGACGTCTGCCGGGTATCGACGGAAAAGCGAAGATGAGTAAATCGCTCGGAAACTGCATTTACCTGTCCGAGGAGCCGGATGAGATCAAGAAAAAAGTCATGAGCATGTACACCGACCCGGATCACATCAAGATCACCGACCCGGGCAAGATCGAGGGAAATACCGTATTTACTTATCTCGATGCATTCTGCCAGCCGGAGCACTTCGAGCGCTATCTGCCGGATTACGCAAATCTCGACGAGCTGAAAGCACATTACCAGAGAGGCGGCCTTGGCGATGTCAAAGTGAAGAAGTTCCTGAACAATGTACTGCAGGAGACCTTAGAGCCGATCCGCAACCGCAGAAAAGAGCTGGAAAAAGACATTCCGGCGATCTATGAGATGCTGAAAAAAGGCAGCGAAGAGGCAGAAAAAGTTGCCGCTCAGACACTGGCGGATGTCAAAGCAGCCATGAAAATCAACTATTTTGATGATCTGGACCTGATCCGTTCCCAGGCAGAGCGTTACGGCAAATAATTACCAATAGAAGATAAATGGAAAAAGCGGACATTATGGTTCCGCTTTTTCTGTTGCAGGGCGGACGAAAGTTCGGAGTCCTGCGGTCAGAGAGGATAGCATATGGTCATACATGGATTTCAAAAGCTGACGCTGCTGGATTACCCGGGCAAGGTGGCGTGCACATTGTTTTCGGGCGGATGTAATTTCCGCTGCCCGTTCTGCCAGAACGGAAATCTCGTGCAGCATCCCGAATGGGAGCCGGTGATTCCGGAGGAGGAGATTTTTGCAGTGCTCGAAAAGCGGTGCGGCGTGCTGGACGGCGTCTGCGTGACGGGCGGTGAGCCGACGCTGGATCCGGATCTGGAGCGGTTCGTGACGAAAATTAAGGAACTGGGATATCTTGTGAAGCTCGATACGAATGGATACCGGCCGGAGATTTTGAAAAAGCTGGTGGAAGAGAAGAAAATCGATTACGTCGCCATGGACATCAAAAACGCGCGTCCCGGTACGGCGAGACGGCGGGCGTGAAAAAGATCGATGTGATGCGGATCAATGAGTCGGTCGAGTTTTTAAAGAGCGGCGTGGTGGACTATGAGTCCGGACAACGCTCTGCAAAGAGCTGCATGGAAGGGAAGAGATCGAAGCGATCGGAAAGTGGCTTTCCGGGGCAAAACGGTACTTCCTGCAGAATTACCGGGAATCGGATTATGTGATTGATCCGAGGTTCTCGGGGTATGCGAGGGAGCAGCTCGAGCGGTTCTGCGAGATCCTGCGCGGAAAGATTGAGACGGTGGAGATCCGCGGCGTGGATTAAAAAACGCTTTAAAGCGTGCGGTACCAGTAGCCGAAGCGGGCATCGGGCGCGAGCTCGGAGGGGCGCATCGCCTGCCTGAAGTGGAAAAAGCCGAAGAGGCTTGCCATGAACTGCTCATTCGGCGTGTAGACGCCGGGGACGCCGAAATACCAGAGTTCCTGCTGGTCGCGGTTCCGGGCGAGGAGCAGATGGCGATAGGACGAGGAGCCATGGAGGACGAAGCGGTTCGCATCCACTGAAAGACCGGCGGCGCGGAGCTGTGGAAGATCGTCGAGTGAGAGGCGCAGGCAGTCGGTCAGATCATCATCTGGGAACGGGTGGAACTCCGGGAACTGGTCCTGAAGCTGGAGATAGAGAGCAGCGCGGGACGGCGGCACGGCTGCTGCGGCGGGAAAATCGGCAGAAGTCATATGTAGCGGCTGGGCGGCAGAATCCGGGATGGGCTGCGGCGGTTCCGGGTTGGCAGAGGGATAGCTTTCTGCGGTTTTCACAGATTCCGCGGATGCGGGATGGAGTGTGTTGGCGGATGATTGCGTGATCCGGTCTGCAGGAACGGTGTTTACCGTGTCAGTTGATGTGGATTCTGTGGAGACGGTGGATTCCGGGCTGGAATTTTGTGGATAAGGTCCGGAATTGCTGCTGAATTCTGTGGAAAGTTCATCGAACTGTGCTTTTGAAGCGTCTGATGATGGCAGGGACTGCGCAGGTACGGCGGGATCCAGAGGTTCGGGTGTTTCGGCAGTTTTCTCTTCGGTCGGTCTGGCACCATTGTCTGCGGATGTTTTGGGCTCCTGCGGGAGCGTGGGAGCGAAAAACTCCGGCTGAATCGGAAGATCGTCCCACTGGGTGGCGATGACGCCGGTCTGGCGGCAGAGCAGGATAAGACCGCCAAGCTCGTCGAGCGTGACATCCGTCTGCCCAATGGCATCGGAGTGCGTGAAGAGTTTTCCACTCGTAGAAGAGCGCCCCGCAAGGAGATTTCCGAGCGGAATGCCGTACATCCGCCCTGACCGGCGGATAAAACCGTAGACCGTGACCGAGGTCTCCGGCGGAAGAGACGGCGATTTGATCTGGAAGTCCATGCGGCAGAAGCCGTTCTGCGACTCCACGCGGACAAAGCCGCAGCATCCGCCCTTGCGGTTGTTCGGGTATTCGTATAGATAGGCAATGAAACGCCGGTAATCAGACATAAAAACCTCCTGCATAGAAGTAAAAAGAGTAGAAAAAGATACTGCGCTACAGTTCACGATATGCGGGAAGGACAGAAAATATACGCAGAGAAGAAAGGAAGTGCACAATGGAAGAAGAAACAAAGCTGGAAACGCCGGAGGAAAAAACGCACCGGAAAGAACGGGAACGCTTCATGCGCCAGGCGATTACGCAGGCGAAGAAAGCGGAAAAGCTGATGGAAGTGCCGATCGGCTGTGTGATTGTGTACGAGGGAAAGGTGATTGCGCGGGGGTATAACCGCAGAAATACGGATAAAAACACGCTGTCCCACGCGGAACTGAATGCGATCCGGAAAGCCAGCAAAAAGCTCGGCGACTGGCGGCTGGAGGGGTGTACGTTGTATGTCACCCTGGAACCGTGCCAGATGTGCGCCGGTGCGATCGTACAGGCGAGAGTCAGCGAAGTCGTCATCGGCAGCATGAACCCGAAGGCGGGCTGCGCGGGATCGATCTTAAATATGCTGGAAATGCACGAGTTTAACCATCAGGTGAAGGTCGAGCGCGGCGTGCTGAAAGAAGAGTGCTCGGAGATGCTGAGTGCGTTTTTCCGGAGACTGCGGGTGGTGAAAAAGAAGAAAAAAGAAGAGAGGAAGAGGGCAGAAGAAGGGAAAGAATAAAAGAAGAGGCAGCATCGGGATGGGATGCTGCCTGAGGAAGATTATTTGTTTGAGTAAGTTGCACTTTCGAATATTTCCGTAAAAAATACAATCCCCGCATTTCCAGCAGAAACCATCGAAAAAATCATTGACGAATCCCGAAAAAAGCACTATAATATATGATGTATTTGACAAAATACGGAGAAGTACCCAAGAGGCTGAAGGGTCTGGCTTCGAACACCAGTAGGTCGGAAACGGCGCAAGGGTTCAAATCCCTTCTTCTCCGCTATGCAAAAAGAGACAGCAAAAAGATTGAAAAATCGAAAAAGCTGTCTCTTTTTCTGTGAGAAATTATGAAATAGATGCAAAACAAAAGAAACAAAGACAGAAAAAGCATCGCCAGTTCACGAAAAGGGACCGATGCACAACAAAGCAAAATAAAAAGGAGAGACAATACATGGCGCAGTTACCACAGGAATTTCTGACCCGCATGCAGGACATGCTGGGCGATGAATTTGATGCATTTTTAACTTCCTACAACGCACCCCGCACAGCCGGGCTGCGTGTGAATACAAAAAATGCCGGACCGAAGATTTCCCGCCGCTTGTTCCGGGAACGTGGAAGAAAATTCCGTGGATTCCAAACGGCTATTTCGTGCCGGACGGCATGCGCATGGGCCAGTCTCCGCTGTATGCGGCAGGCGTCTTCTATCTGCAGGAGCCAAGCGCCATGACCCCGGCGTCCCGCCTCCCGATCGAACCGGGTGAGCGTGTGCTCGATCTCTGCGCCGCACCGGGCGGCAAAGCGACGGAGCTGAATGCGCGCCTGAAAGGAACCGGCCTTCTCGTCGCCAATGACATCAGCAACGCCCGCGCCAAAGCACTGCTGCGCAATCTGGAGCTGTTCGGAAGTGAAAACGTGCTTGTCACCAATGAGACACCGGCAGGCCTTGCAGACGTCTTCCCGGGCTTCTTCGATAAAATCCTCGTGGATGCACCGTGCTCCGGCGAGGGCATGTTCCGGAAAGATGAGGCAGTCATCGGCACCTGGACCCCGGAGCGGCCGGATTTCTTTGCGGATCTGCAGCGAGAGATCACCTCGAATGCTGTCAAAATGCTGCGTCCGGGCGGCCTCATGATGTATTCGACGTGTACCTTCGCCCCGCAGGAGGACGAGGGAACCGTTTCTTTTCTTCTGGAAAACTTCCCGGAAATGGAACTGATCGAGATGGAAGGCTACGAAGGTTTTTCAAAAGGCAATCCAGTCTGGGGAAACGGCGATCCGGAGATCGAAAAGACCGTGCGCATCTGGCCGCATAAAATGAACGGCGAGGGCCATTACCTTGCCCTGTTCCGCAAAAAAGGCGAAGCATTCCTTATGAGACAGAAGAAAAACCGATCGAAAAGAAAAACAAAAAACAGAAAAACCGGAAAAAAGACCGCGGAACGGAAGCACCGGGTCCGTCGAAAGCAGAAAAACAGATCCTTTCCGATTTCCTGTCCCGGATGACAGCACCGATCCCGGTGGAGGAACTGGAAGTCCGCGCCGGAAAAGTATACCATTCCCCGTCCCTGCCGGATGGCGTGCGGAATCTTCATTTCCTGCGGAACGGTCTGTATCTCGGTGAACTGAAAAAAGACCGTTTCGAGCCGTCACAGCCGTTTGCCGTGACACTCTCCGCGGACAAGTTCAAAGATTACATGAATTTAAAGGCAGATGACGAGCGTACCGAAAAATATCTCCACGGTGAGACAATTTCCGTAGAGCCGGGAGAGACCGCATCGCCGTCGGGCTGGAAGCTGGTCTGCGTCGATGGATTCGGCCTTGGATGGGGCAAACTGGTCAATGGAACCTTGAAAAATAAGTACCCTGTTGGATGGAGAAGTAGAAAAATCATGTCAGTGTTTGCAGGAAAAATGTCGAAATATTACAAAGTTATTAACAGAAATTAAAAAAGACTTTCATTTCAGACATACTTGTGTTATAATGGCAAAGTACGGCGGGAAAAAAGACCCATTTTCCGCAGTAACTGGGAGTGACAATCAGCAACAGAACGTAATAAGTATGAGGTGTACGACATGAAAAAAAGAAATTATTCAGCCTGGTTTTGGCCACAGTGCTTACGGCAGCAACCGTTCTGCCATGCTATGGTGCCAGTACAAAGGAGAAAATTTCAAATGCTCAGGCAGAACAGGCTGCCGCACAGTCTCAGCTTGACAGCATACAGAGCAGGATTGACGAACTCAATTCCAAAAAGGGACAATCAGAAGAATATCTTTCCGAACTGAACCAGCAGCTGGACGATCTGCAGAACCGTCTGCAGGAGCTTCAGGATCAGTATGATGCGAAGCAGAACGAACTGGTACAGATTCAGGCAGATCTGGAAGATGCAAAAGCAAAAGAAGAAGAGCAGTACGAGGCGATGAAGCTCCGTATCCAGTATATGTATGAAAATTCTTCCGGAAACGGATACATGGCAATGCTCTTTTCTTCCAAAAGCATTTCAGAGCTGATCAGCCGGGCAGAATACATACAGAAAATTTCCGATTTCGACCGCGATCTTATGCAGGAGTATGAAGACACGGTAGACCAGGTAAAAGAAAAAGAAACACAGGTGCAGGAAGAGCAGGCAGCGATCGTAGAACTGCAGCAGCAGAGCAGCGATCAGCAGGAAGCCATCCAGGAGCTGTACGCAGCAGCTTATCAGGAACTCCGTACCTACTCCGCAGAGCTGGACGATGCAAAATCCAGCGAGAGTGCACTGGTAGATGAAATCAACAGCAAAGCAGATGCAATCAACGACCTGATCCGTCAGGCGAAAGAAGAGGAGATTGCAGCGCAGAAGAAAGCAGAAGAGGAAGCAGCCGCAGCAGCCGCCGCACAGCAGGCTGCCGCAGAAGCTGAGGCAGAGGCCGCCAGAAAACAGGCAGCCGAGGCCGCAAGAGTCGCAGCCGCAGAAGCAGCAAATGCCGCAGCGAAAGCAGATACCGATACAAGCAGCAGCTCCGGAAGCAGTTCTTCGGACAGCAGCGCATCCTCCACGACAACGGGGAGTCCATCCGCGTCAGATACTTCCAGCAGCTCCTCCAGCGGAACATACCTTGGAAGATTTAAACTGACAGGATATTGCTCCTGTTCCATCTGTACCGGACAGTGGTCCGGCGGATCCACCGCGAGCGGAACCACACCGACCGCCGGCAGAACGATTGCCATGGGCGGTGTACCATTTGGAACGAAACTGATGATCAACGGCCAGGTTTACACGGTAGAAGACCGCGGAACCGCTTACGGCCACGTAGACATCTTCTGCAGCAGCCATTCCGAGGCGCTGAGCTTCGGCGTGCAGTATGCAGATGTATATCAGCTGAGCTGAGAAACAAAGATAAGAGATATGCCGGAACAGAACTTCCGGCATATCTCTTTTTTGACTTCTCAGAAACTGTCATTCTAAAAGAACACCAAAAAGGCCGCAAACCCGTGTGAAATGTACCTTTGAAGCAATAATAAAAAATTAAAAAAATTTCAAAAAAGGTGTTGACATTCCTATAGACATCATATATAATAGCTATTGTTGACGGACGAGAGTTCAGAAAACAAATAAAATCGAAGCGTGGCTCAGTTTGGTAGAGCGCTGCGTTCGGGACGCAGAGGTCGTGGGTTCGAATCCCGTCGCTTCGACTGGAATGAAAATGCCGAAAGCCTTGACAATCAAGAGCTTCGGCATTTTTTCGTATGTCAGAAAGAGAACAGGAAACAGTACACGAGGAGGAAATTTTTGTGAAAGCATTATTTTTTGATATTGATGGAACGTTACTGAGTGAGATTACAAAAGAAATTCCGCAGAGCGCGCTCGATGCATTGAAAAAGACAGCGGAAAAAGGAAATCTTACGTTTATTAATACCGGCCGCACCTGGTCGGAGCTGCCCGAGGAGCTGAAAAAACTTCCGTTTTCCGGATTTCTGTGCGGCTGCGGGACCTATCTGCGCCGGGGCGGCGAAATCCTGATGCATCAGACGATTCCGAAAAAGCGCTGTGAGGAAATCCCGGTTATTTTAAAGGAGTGCAGGATCGGCATGATTCTGGAGGGAACGGATAATGTTTATTTTTCGTCGGAGGTATCCCGTTTTCGGGAGGTCGAGCAGACCCGTGCCTATTTCGCTGCTGTCGGAATCGGACTCGCGGAGACAGCGGAGACAAAAGGAATCATTTACGATAAATTTTGTATCGTAACCGATGCACAGTCTGATATAGAACGTATGTACCGTGAATTTGAGCAGGAGTTTGATATCATGGATCGCCGCGGCGGTGTATACGAAATCGTTCCGCACGGCTGCAGCAAAGGAACAGCTGTGGACTATGCGCTGAAACAGTTTCAGCTGGAGAAAGAAGATGCATACGTATTTGGCGACAGCAGCAACGACCTTACCATGTTCCGGTGCGGCGCACACACCATTGCGCTTGGAAAACATGATGAGATTCTGGATCCGTACACAGAGTACGTAACCGATACCGTCGAGCGGGACGGCGTGGCAAAGGCGATGGAGCATTACGGATTGATCTGACAGAAAAAAAGAAAGCGAAGGGGCGCATTTGAAAAGAAATTTTCAGGTGCGCCCCTTTGGTTGCAATTTTCTGAAAAAGGAAACAAGAAAAGCAGCGTCTGAAAAGGTATGTGCATTGCAAAGTAAAAAATTTCATGGTAATATAAAAATGAGTTTTTATGTATATTTGTAATGATACCAGGAGGTGAGCGTTCAGAAGTTCCATGGAAACAGAAAAAAATCAGATAAATAAAAAAAGCCTCAGATACCGTTTTACAGCAGGAACGATCGGAGTGCTTCTTACGCTGGGTGCGGTTGTTGTTTCCACATATGCCTGGTATGTGTACAACACGGGACTCATACGACAAAAGTACGTATGGCAGCCGGAGCAGGAATCAATCTGCAGATCAGCAATGCCTACGATGGTGTTTATGGTTCTGCCGCCGTATTGGACAGCTTTTCCGGCCAGCTCAATCCGGTATCGACGAACCGGATCAGCGGAGGTTTTCAGAAAGTGCTCGGCTTCACAAACGGAACGGAAAACCAGTCCAATCTGGTGGCGAATCTGTTTGGAAGAGGCGACTACAGCGATTACTATAAAACCAGCCTGTTCCTGCGGAGCAATGGAAAATCCACCGACATCTATCTTTCCGATATCGGCTTTGAGGACAGCGATGAAAACAATCCGATCTCATCAGCGATTCGTGCAGGTTTCGTAATACACCAGCCGGACTGGACCAGCCGACAGAAAATGAGTATATCTTTGAAATCAGCGACAAAAAGAATCCGCAGGCGGAGTACAACACGGCGACCGGAGAAGAGGGTTACGTTCTGGACAGCACAAAAACGGACGGAACGACCGTACCGTTTCAGCCTTATAATGAAGAAGCTTACTGTATTTATGACAAAGATACCGGTGAAGTGACAAAGAAAGAGGGATCGTTAAAGCTCTGCACCGTAACCGGCACATCAGATGGAAAACCGGGAACACCGGTACAGATTGACCTCTACATCTGGCTGGAAGGCTGCGACGAGGACTGCACCGGAAATCTGAGCAGTCAGACACTGAAAAATCTTGCGGTTTCCTTTGCGGGAATTTCAGATCAGAATTAAAAACGACAGGGAGGAATGCCGCGTGGAAACAGAACAAAAACAGTTAAAAAGTTCGCTGGCGCGGGCAGTTGCCGGGATTCTGCTGCTGCTTCTTGCGGCGACGGGAACCACGTATGCATGGTTTACCCTGACCGGGCAGGCCTCCACCAACGTTACGCCGACGGGCGGTACCATCAGCAAAGGCGATACCGTTCTGCTGATTTCAGCGAGTGCCGACGGCCCGTTTGAAAAAACGTGCGATCTTGTGCTGAGCGGCAATCCGGAAAGTTTAAAGCCGCTTTCAACGGCGGACCTCGACCACTTTTACCGCGCAACCGCACAGAACCAAGATGGAATTTCCGGGCTGTATGCCAGTGCCGACAACTGCGTGGACACCGATGCCATTCACGGAACCGTCTATCTGAAATGTGAAAATGCACCGTGCAGAGTATATTTCAACCAGTCAGAATTAAACCTGGGAAACGATGCACAGGCACTTGCCGCGATGCGTCTCGGGATGAAAATTACATCCCACACAGGCACGACAACGTATTTCTGGAAACTGGATGACTTAGGCAGCACCGGCGGCGCAGAGTCCAAACAGACAACAGCACGCACTTCTGCCGTAGTTTCTTCTGTTTCGGAAAGCGGCCAGCCCGTTTATACCGATGATCCGTCCCAGAATCTTTTGGGATTCTTTGCAGGACAGGCAAACGGCAGCTACAGCGCCGGATCGGAGACGGTTGTGGAGCTGAATGCGGATGAAGTGGCAGCCGTAGAATACTGGCTGTATCTGGAGGGCTGTGACGAACAGTGCATCAATGCCGTACAGAGCCGGTCCTCGGAAATTCAGTTTGCTTTTGTCGGTGTCGATGCGACGGAAATGAATAAAAATAGAAAGAAAACGAAAAAGAAAGGAGCGCAGAACAGATGAAACATAGCTTTCGGGCATGGTATCTTGGGATTACAACCGTTTTTGCGTTACTGGCTTTTTCGGCAGCAACTTATGCCTGGTTCACTTCAAGCCGCGAAGTTTCGACCAGCACCGCGACCGCGCGGACAGGAGACGAAACTCTGGAACTGCAGATCAGCAGCAGCGGAGGCGGCAGCTTCCAGAGTGAAGAGACCGCATCCATTACCCAGTCAATCAGACGGACGCTTCCTATCTGATGCCGGTTTCCACCGCAGATCTTGTGAATTTTGTGTATTCGCCGTCCACCGAAAATGGAATGGCAACGGCATTCAAAAGAGTAGACAACGAAGCGTATTATTATCACGGCCGCATTTATCTCCGCGCCGTTGGCAAGGGATGGTCCGATGGAAGCCGCATGGCGCTCTATCTGGATCAGGCCGATGGAGTTTTAGGAGAAACCGTTTCCGGCCAGCTGCTGCATGCGACGCGGCTCGGAATGGTCTTTGATGACGACGCATCAAGCCGTGTGATTTTAAGACTCAGCGAAGAAGAAAATGCGCAGAGTCAGCAGACTTATAATACGGTAGTAAATGGAAGAACCCTTGGAAATAACGAGGTTCTCACCTGGCAGAACGGAACGGCGGCAGCGGCACAGGATCCGTCCGTTTCGATGGAATCTTACATGATTCAGTTGGAGAGAGCGATATCACCCTCCCCAAACAGCCATTATTGACGATGGACTTAAACCGGATTTATCCGGTGGACATATATTTTTATCTGGAGGGCTGTGATCCGGACTGCTCAGACGATCTGAGCTTTGACATCGCGGATCTGCATCTTGCCTTTTATGGAGTCTTACAGCAGGAGGAGGCAGGATGAAAAATAACAAAACCCTGATTTCGGCAAGAAGCCGCCTGTATACATCCGTATTACTCGTCCTTCTTGCACTCGTCGCCGTCACGGCGGCAACCGTTGCCTGGTTTTCCATTGCAGACAACACCAAAGTAAAGTCTATGAGTCTCGATATCGTCTCCGGTACCGATCTTCGAATGGATCTCGACCCACATGAAACGCTGGAAGAGTATGTAAAAACACTGTCTTTCGACCAGATTGCCGAACGAATCCGGCAGGAAAAAGGTTTCTCCATGCAGGAAACCCCGCTGGAACCGGTGACAACGCAGGATGAAGAAACGTTCACTTTCGAAAATGGAACAGCAGCAGACAGCACCAGCGGCGTCTATCTGGAATTCACCCTGCATTTTATGGCAGCAGCGGACATGGTAGTGCACCTGACGAGCGCAGACAGCAGCAGCGGAGCGGGAGACGGAACCGAAGTTACGTCTGAAAACGCAGCACTTCCATCATCCATGCGAATTTCGTTTGCGACGGATGGAAAGACCTGGATTTACGATCCAGGGATGGGAAACAGAACGGCATTTCTGGAGGAGAACAAGAGTAATGCTGTTTTCCCGGGAATGATTTCCTACATAATGATGGATGCCAACAATCTGAAGAAGATAAATGACAGCCTGGGACATAATAAAGGTGATGAGCTTATTATCACGATCGCAAAGTGTATGAGAGCTGCCGTTGGACAGAACGGTCAGTGTTACAGAATCGGCGGTGATGAGTTCGTGATTATCCTGAAAAACAAGACAGCCGAAGAAACAGAAGAGATCATAAGGCAAGTCAGAGCGGAGATTGAATTTGCCGATGAACAAAGTGACATTCCTATCTCTGTTGCAATGGGATACGCCTGGACAGATGCAGAGGAAAAGAATCTGCCGGAGCTGATCCATTGTGCTGACGAGAAGATGTATAAAGACAAAAAGAGGATAAAAGAAAATACATCTTCTGCATAAATGATAGGTTGGAAATGATAGAAATGTGCAATATATGATTACGAGGTGACGTATGAAATTACTGGTGACCGGAAATATCGGATATATTACAACAGAATTTATCGAGGAGGCTTTCCCTGAGTGTCAGATCCTTCTTCTTGGAGAGACTGAACAAAAGTCAAATCGCAATAAGAGCTTATCGGTATACCCGATGCCGAAGACGGAGGAAGAATTCAAAGACATTTTCAAGACGTATGAATTTGAGGGAGTGATTTATTTTTCTAATTATCTTACATTTCATGGGACGATGGAGGGTGAGATTGAGACTTTACACAAGCTATTACATTACTATAAGGGGAATCTGAATTCCAGGCTTCTGTATATTACAGGACCGGATAGTTTATATGAAGATACAACAGGAAAGACGCTGATGGTCCGCTCGGCAGAAGAGTTCTGCAGGCAATACGGCGAGCTGCATCAGATCGCTGTCAAGATTCTGCGTGTGCCGTATCTTTATTCCGGTACTTATGAGGAGGATTATTTTTTCAAGCTGTTCTCAACTGTGATCAATAAGAAGCAGATTACATTTGAAGAAGCACCGGCACAGGAGATGCATTTTCTTGCTTTGAGTGATCTTGGGGATTTATTATACAAGATTTTGATAACTGGGGAGAGGGGAGCGCCTGTCTTCAGGTTCCGCAGGTATTTCATTTTACTTTTCAACAGTTCGGGGAGAGACTGGCACAGATGTTTCCGGCTGCAAACATTACCTATTTGTCAGATGTGCTGATCCGGGATGGGATATCTGATGACCACGTTCTGAGAAATGAATACGGCTGGTTTCCGAAGATTTCTCTTTTGGAGGATCTCACAGAAATTTATGAGGATTATTGTGAGAAAACGAACCATAAGACACGGAAGATCGATGTAGTAAAAACTTTTTGAAAGTACATGATAAAATCGTGAAAATCGCGGAATTGCTGCTCACATTTTTTGTTTTTGAAGCACTGAACCGGGTGGCGGGAAATCAGGTGCAGTTTCAGATGATCGATCTGAGGCTTGTTTACATCGTGCTGTTCAGCAGTCTGTACGGCATTAATTACGGGCTTGCTGCAGCGGGGCTGGAAACACTTTCATTGCTGGCAGCATATACGAAAACCGGGATCGGCTGGACGACACTTTTCTACGAACCTTCGAACTGGATTCCGTTTATCTTCTATTTTGCAGTCGGCGCGATCTGTGGTTACATCCGACTGAAAAACAGAGATAATATTCAATTCATGAAAGAGGAGAATAAACTGATCCTGGATAAATTTCTGTTTATGAGAGAAATGTATCAGGAGACGCTTTCTGATAAACGGCAGTACAAGAAGCAGATTCTGGGAAGCCGTGACAGCTTTGGTAAGATTTTTGATATTACGAAAAAACTGGATATCATTCTTCCGCAGGAGCTTTTATTGAAACTCTGCATGTGATGGAATCAGTTCTTGAGAATCATACATTTGCGATTTATTCAGTTGGAAAGAATCAGAGCTATGGACGTCTTGAGATCGCATCCCAGGGAATGACAGATGTGTTGAAAAAATCCATTTGTCTGGATGATTATCTGGAAGCGAAAGAGACGATTGTGTCCGGAAAGGTGTGGGTAAACCGGAATTTCCTGGACGGCTATCCGATGTATATGAACGGGATTCACAAGGATGGAGAGCTCGTGATGCTGATTTTCATTCAGGAAGTGGGAAATGAACAGCTTTCCCTCTATTATCTGAATCTGTTCCAGATTCTCTGCGGTCTGGTAGAAACAGCACTTTTGCGCGCACTGGAATATCAGGAGGCAATCAAGAACAGGCAGTACGTGCAGGGTACACGTATATTGAAGCAGGAGTATTTTGAAGAACGGCTGTATTCCTTCCATTCTATGAGGGAGGAGAATCGGGCATCCTATGTGCTTTTGAAGCTGGAGTATCCGAAGATGACACTGGAAGAGGCAGACACAGCGCTACAGGCTTCGGTCCGTGAAAATGATGTCTGGGGGATTTCTGAAAAAGGAGAGCTCTTCCTCATTCTTTCACAGACGGACAGAAGTTCCTTGCCGATCATTCTTGCAAGACTGGAAAATGACGGCTTCGTCTGTCATGAGATCGATACCGTGGAGAATGCAAATACAGGAGAAAAATTATGATTCAGACAGTGCTTGGAGTATTCCTGATCCTGTTACATATTGTCTGCTGTGTGCTGGTCTGGCTGGGGATAAAGACACATCTGCTGAAGGTGAAAAAATATCTGATGGCACTTGTGATCTTCGTTCCTTTCTGGGGAACAGTGTGCGTGCTGCTTTTGCATTTGCAAATGTTGACCAGAAGAGACAATAGGATAGAACCGGGAGTGGAAAAGCTTCGTGTAAATGAAGAGATTTATAAAAATATTTTTCAGGCAGTTTCGGATACGGACAAAAAGATCGTTCCGTTAGAGGAAGCACTTTTGATTAACGAACCGAGAGTGCGCCGTGAACTGATCATGGATGTGTTAAATGATGATCCGGAAGAATATATGGATTTTCTGAAACAGGCCCGTATGAATGAAGATGTAGAGGTTGTCCATTATGCGATCACAGCCATGGTTGAACTTTCCAAGGAATATGATTTTCGTTTGCAGAAGATGGAGAAGCTGTATGCGGCATCACCGGACGATCCGGAGATCCTGGAGCAGTACTGTGATTTTATGGAAGAGTATCTGAATCAGGGGATTCTGGAAGCCAGATGGAGAGAGAACAGAGGGAACGTTATATCCGTCTTTTAAGACAAAAGCTGAAGGTGAAAACGACGCTCTCCACATGTGTGCGTCTGTTCCAAAATCTGATGAAAACAGGAGATTATGTTCAGGCGGAAGAGATTCTAGGCTGATGGATCAGAAATGGCATCGGAAAGAGGAGTTCTGGATTTTGAAGATCCGGTATCTGGCAGAACGAAAAAAGGGAGCGGAGTTGCAGCAGTGTTTAAGACAGATGAAAGAGGAGCAGATCTATCTGTCGTCTAAGAGTAGGGAGGTATTGGCTTTTTGGCTGGATTAAAATCATTGAAAACATTTCCGTTTAAAAGTATGCTGGTGATCCTGGGTGTATTTCTGATGATCGCGGTCGTCCTTTTTGCTGAACGAAGTGGAATTCAATATACTGAAAAAAACAGAAAAGTCGCATATCTCAGTCAGGAAGAAGTGGTTACGGAACAGATGGCTGCGAAATCACTGCCGAAGACCTGTCTGGTACTTCGTAACAGTGAAGATGAGGCGAGTGTGGCTGCATGGGAGCAGTTTCAACAAATTTTTAAAGATATGAAGGTTGGAACAGATGTGGTAGACCTGCAGAGTGCATCCTCTATTCCAGATTATCATGCTTATGAAACGGTTGTTGTATTACTGAGTGATGTAAGTACGTTGAAAGAGAATCTTATGGAACTGTGTGATTGGGTGTCAGAAGGTGGGAATGTACTTTTTGCCCTGACACTTCAGAAAACAGCGTATTCATCAGTGATTGAGCAGAAGCTTGGAATCATTTCTTCCGGATATGACAATACACTTGTAGACAGTATTTATTTTGAACCGGAATTTATGCTTGGCGGCGGACAGGCTTATGCAATCACGGATCCGTATGACTCTGCCTGGGCAGTGCAGCTGAGTGAGAATGCGAAGGTTTATGCGCATGTCAATGAAAAAACGGTCAGCCTGTCATTTGGGAGAACCAATATGGAAAAGGGAAGTTTGTAGTAGACAACTTGGACTGTATGAGAAGGCGGTGCGTGGATTCTATGCGGCTTCCTACAGTCTCCTTACTGATGTGGGGGTTTATCCGGTGATCAATGGATCAGCATTTTATCTGGATGACTTTCCAGCACCGGTTCCGGAGGGAGATGCTACTTATGTGAAGCGGGACTATGGAATGAGCATTAGTGATTTCTATATGGATGTGTGGTGGCCGGATATGCTGGAGCTTGCATCCGATCACAACATTCGCTATACCGGTGTGATTATTGAAAATTATGAGGATGCGACGGATGGAACGATTAAGAAACAGAAGGATACCAGGCGTTTTCAGTATTTTGGAAATATGCTGCTTCATCAAGGTGGAGAACTCGGGTATCATGGATACAATCATCAGCCGTTGAGTCTTTCAAATGTGGATTATGGTGACGTGCTTCCGTATGATACATGGAAAAATGAGGCGGCCATGAAAAAGGCTGTAAAAGAATTGATCCATTTTGGAGAGGATACATTTCCCGGTGTATCAATGTCAGTCTATGTACCGCCGTCCAATGTATTGTCAGCAGAAGGAAGGGAGATGCTCGCGAAAGATTTC
>ENA-OQDF01000073-OQDF01000073.1-human-gut-metagenome-genome-assembly--contig:-NODE-73-length-31465-cov-2.359723_pt1 | contig 31465 bp, 39 predicted proteins | sample MGYA00242769_ERZ504597 | MGnify/ENA primary metagenome ERZ504597 (study PRJEB26092, sample SAMD00036305) | human gut metagenome | host: Homo sapiens | study: EMG produced TPA metagenomics assembly of...
GGTTTTAAAAAGCGGAGATTCTGTGGCGATCACAGCAAATGGTTATGAAGATCTTTCGTTCAAATTGTTGTAGATCAGAATGGAACGATTTCTTACAGCCGGATGACGGACAGGGTGATCCATATGAACTTCATGTGAAGATCGATGGCTCTTTGAGGCAGCGATTGTAGGACAGAATGATTATGACGGAATATCCAGTGCGAGTGTTGGTGGGGCATCGGGCAAGTAAGAACAGTGCCGTAAGGTTTATGGAGCAATTACGGAAAAAGGAACAGAGCTTCAGAGAGTGACTGGGAAGAGCTGGATCATTCCTCTCAGATCAGTCTGAACGGAAGTAAGTGCAAAGTAAGCATTGTACCGGACACAGAAGCCGGAACACCGGAGAACAGTGACAGTGGTATGGAAGGTGTTTATATGACACTCAGCAGTGACCTGACACTGAATGGTACGCCAAAGGATGCAGGAACTTACAAGATTTCGGTTTCCATTACTGATATGCAGGGACGTACGGCTGTCAGCAATACACTTCCATTCCGCATTTATACAGGAGAAGAAACCCTGGCAGACCGCCTGAAAGTCGAGAATTTCAGACAGTATGAAAGTGGATTGTACGCATGGGATATCATGGAGCCATGGGCGATCAAAAATTTGGAAGTAATGTAGACGGTGAAGAGAACAGTGTTCGTGTACCGGCAGCATTAGAAGCATGGTTCGGTTCCCATGAAAGCGGAACTTATGGATATCTTGGTTATGATCTTGCATGGAAAGAAGTGAAGAAAGGAAATATTCCTCAGACACTTTACATTCCGGCAGGATGCAGTCTGACACTGACTAATATGGAAATTCTCAGTAGTGTGCGTATTGTTGTGGAAAACGGCGGAAAGCTGACACTTTCAGATTCTGTAGTCCAGGGAATGATAGAAGTACAAAGCGGCGGTACATTTTCTATGAATTATGATTCCTTTAATCAGAAATTTACAACAGGTTCTTCAATCTGTGGACAGCTTCGTATGGAAGATGGATCGATTCTGGAAAATGCAGCAATTTATTCGCATATTAATTACCTTGCCAATGGAGATCTGACTGATCGTAGCAGTGCAGAGCCGGTTGTTACGACAACTGGAAATGTAACAGTAAAGGGACAGGTATTTATTAAAGGTGATGAGGCAGGACGTGAGGAAGGTCAGACAGCCCTTAGAGTGAAAGACGGCACATTGAATCTGGCAGACGGTGCGGTACTTGTTACTTATGGCGGTGGCGGAAATGTGCAGCTTTATGCACAGGGCGGTACAGCCATTGAACTGGATAACGGAACAATCACAGGAAATGGAAAAGTCGTTGCGATCGGTGGCGATGTACTTTGGGGTGACGGTGGAAATGCCGTGACAGGAAATGGAACTATTTCTACAAATGAAGTATTCCTTCAGGGAGCAACAGCCCGCACTTCCAATAAGGCAACACCGGGTAAGGCTCTGGAAGACGGAATCAAAGTGACCGGCTCCGGAAGACATATTGCAGATGGAACGCTGATCGGGAATGAGGTTACAAATGATCCGCTGGCAGATCTTTACTGGACAACCGGTGTAGATGCAGTTCCGCCACTGGAAAAATTTGTGACAACACCATCTACCGGTTTATTTGAGGTAACGGCAGATGTAGATTCTGTTATTTATGACGGAAATAATCAAATTCCGACTGTTACCGTAAAAGACGGAGATAAAGAGCTTGTCGCAGGAACAGATTATGTCATTACTTATGTATTTGGTGATGACGCTACAGCAAGACCGTTTGAGGGAGCAGAGTTTGTTGAAGCCGGAAAATATGTACTGACAATTACCGGAATCGGCAATTATACAGGCATGTCAAAAGAGATTATTTTCAACATTACAAAGGATTCATCCGATAATGGAAATAATTCTGGAAATGGAGATAACGGCAACAACGGAAATAATTCCGGAAATGGAGATAATGGCAATAACGGAAATAATTCCGGAAATGATAATAATTCCAATGCAGGAAATAACGGTGCCGTAGATAAGGGAAATGGTTCTGATAAGACGAATGGAAATAAAGTCAGTGCAGATGGCAAAAGAACAGCCAGACCCAGGCAGTTACGCAGGCAAAGAGTGTGAAGACCGGAGATACTGCGGATCTTGCTCTTTGGATGACCATGCTGGTTCTTTCTCTTGGAGCAGGATCAAGCATCGTGCAGCTTACAAAAAAGCGTGAAAGATAGGGCTGTAATCTACAGGACAAAAGAGAGAAAATTTAATACAACAGGCTGAATGACAAATAGATTCAGCAGAACAGGTATGGATGCCTCCGGGGATGAGTAAGTTTCCGGGGGTATTTTATTCCAGATTCAGCTTGACGTATCTGTAAATTGTATTATAGTTTCTCGTTGCTCTAGAAAAATCTGAGAAATAAAGAACTGATTTACATAGGCTGCGTATGAAATAGAAAAATAGCAGGAGGAAATGGCAGTATGACAATTTATCAGGAACTACAGCTTAGTTCGGTTGGGTCGAAGCAACTGATCCGGGCAACAGAAGATAAGAAGGAAAAAAGAAGACATATTCTGATCTATAATTTTAAGGTATATCTGGTCATGGCTTTTTGCGTGGCAGTGGTATCATTGTACAGTAGTCTGACGGGAAAAGATAACAGTGTAGTAGGAGTTACAGTCCTGTTAGCTGTGCTTGTACTGCGACAGGCAGATTTTGGAATACGGACTACACATGGTCTTGGATCGATCCTGGGAATCTTTACGATCCTGATGACAGGACCGAGGATCAGCAATCTGGTTTCTCCGGTTCCTGCATTTTTTATTAATGTAATCTGCATCTTACTTTTGATGATCCTTGGATGTCATAATGTGATCATGTATAATCATTCTACTTTTGTACTGGGGTATCTTCTGCTCCAGGGATATGACGTAACAGGCAAGATGTATGTCCGCAGAGTGGAAGGGCTGTTGGTCGGAATGATTCTCTGTATGATCATATTTTATAAAAATCAGAAGAACAGACCATATCGCAGGACATTCCTTGATCTGTTCAGGGAGTTTGATGTCCATTCCGCAAGAAGCAGATGGTATATCCGGCTGGCATTGATCGCTTCCAGTGCAATGCTGTTTATGTCGCTGGCAGGCTTGCCCAGGGCAATGTGGGCGGGAATCGCCTGTATGTCGGTATGTCTTCCATTCCCGGAGGACGGGCTGGAGAGAGCCGGAAAAAGAGCTGCATTTAATATAGTAGGATGTCTGTTATTTGCCGGACTGTATCTGCTGCTTCCCCAATCATTTTATCCATATATCGGAATGATCGGAGGAATCGGAGTAGGATATTCTGCGGGGTACGCATGGCAGACTGCATTTAACACATTTGGTGCATTGTCGATCGCTTCAGGACTTTTCGGGATGCCGTATGCGGTGGCACTCAGGATCGGAGCAAATGTATTCAGTGCAGTGTATACAGTGGTATGCAGTAAAGGTTTGGGGCTTGCTTTTACAGCCATATCAGCTTATACTGGTTCCACAGAGACTGAATGAAATGAATGGAGGATTTGTAAATGCCAGATACAGGAACAAATGAGAACACACTGACAGGACGTAATGTCGGAAAGACATGCCGTACTCATTACCGGGGAACTTTAATGACGGAACGCAGTTTGATTCTTCTTATGACCGTGGAGAGCCACTGGAATTTGTCTGTGGAGCAGGTCAGATGATTAAAGGATTTGATGCGGCTGTAGCGGATATGGAAGTGGGACAGATTGTCGATATTCATCTGATGCCGGAAGAAGCTTATGGTATGCCGGATCCGGAGGCAATTTTTACACTTGAGATCGCACAGCTTCCGGGATCAGAGAATCTGGAAGTTGGACAGCAGGTTTATCTTTCTAATCAGTACGGACAGCCATTTCCGGTAAAAGTACTGGAAAAAGAAGAGAAGACGATCACTTTTGATGCAAACCATGAGATGGAAGGCAAAGAGCTTAACTTTAAGATTGAACTTGTAGAAGTGAAATAAAAAGTGGATAACTTTAGAGAAAAGTGAAAAAGAGACCGTTTCCGGTGGATGAATGTGGAAAAATCCGAACACCGGAGAAGGTCTTTTTTTTGTGTATTGAAAATTAAATCAGGAAATGCTATAGTTTAATAAATAGAAAATATAGTTTAAAAATTATGATTTAAAGAAAGGAAAAGGAAGCGTGTCATTCAGTGAAGAGAAGAGAAAAGCGATACAATTATATATGTTAGAAAAAATCCGTATGGATGATACACTTTTTCTGAAAAAGACAGCAGAAGTATTTTCTATTTCAGAGACATCTGTACGGCGTTATGTAAAGATGTGCATAGATAAAAAGTTGATTGAAGTATCAAATAAAAATCAGTGTGGTTATCGACTTGTAACTTATGAGAAAAAATGGAGTGTCAGTAATGATGGAACTTTAGAAGAGGATCAAATCTTTTACGCAGAGATTTTACCGGAACTGAAGGAAATTTCGAAAAATGCAAAAGATATATGGGCATATACATTTGCTGAAATCATGAATAATGCTATCGAGCATTCAGAAGCAGAAAAGATCAGTTATGCAGTAAAGAGAGATTGCCTGTATACAGAGATTTCTATTGTAGATGATGGGATTGGAGTTTTTAAGAATATACAGAAGTATCTCTTAGCTCATGGGATAAAAAATGTCAGTACAGAACAGGCAGTTCTTGAATTATATAAAGGAAAGCTTACGACAAATTTAAAAGAACATTCAGGAGAAGGCATCTTTTTTTCATCAAGGATGTTGACAGAGTTTGCAATATTATCAGATCATGCGATTTTTTCCATGAAAAGCGAAACAGGGAAAGTTTTATCCGGTCGCATCTGATTGCATATTATACGAGGTTAGAGAAAGTGGGGACGATGGTAGTGATGAAATTGGAAAATCAGCCAGCACATACATCAAAGGATATATTTGACCGTTTTGCACCGATCGAAAGAGGGTTTGTGAGAACCGAAATCCCAATGAGAGAGATGTGTCCGCTGGGAAATCCGGTGGCACGTTCACAGGCAAGAAGGATTCTGCGTCGGCTGGATGAGTTTGAGGAGATCATTTTTGATTTTCAGGGAATTGATTTCATGGGGCAGGGGTTTGCAGATGAAATATTCCGGGTATTTCAGAATCGACATCCATCAATCCGGTTAATTCCGGTAAATGCAAATGAATCAGTTCTTGGAATGATCCATCATGTGACAGTTGGAAAAATTGAACAAAATCAGCAGAGCGAAGAGTAAAAATTTCACTTGACTTATTTCGTGAGAGGACTATAATAATCCACGTAAAGAAAATATTGTTCACCAAATTCGTTGATGAGAACAAAGTCATATTCGAGATTATTTTCAGAGAGCCTGTGGGTGGTGTGAGCAGGTAATAACCGGATAAGGATATCCTCTCTAAGAAGCGGGCTGAAAGCGTGATGCACGTCAGTAAACCTCGCCGGTATCCACCGTTATATGGATAGCATATGCTGGTATGTGAAGAGCCGCAGATTTTTTGCGGAATCAGGGTGGTAACGCGGATTATATTCGTCCTTTCAGATTGATTTCTGAAAAGGGACTTTTTTATTGAGTGGACAGAAGTAAGGAGGAAATGTAATGAAAGCATTACAGAAAGTCAGCAAATTTTTATCAGATTATACTTCAATCGTAGTAATTGCGATTGCAGTCATTACGTTCTTTGTACCGGGAATGATGGGATGGGTTAATCTCCAGTTATTTACAGATCCGGTATCCAATAGGTTTACGTGCCAGTCAATCATCATCGGAGTCATTATGTTCAGTATGGGACTGACATTGACAACTGAGGATTTTAAAATTCTTGCCCAGAGACCTTTTGATATCTGTGTGGGTGCGATCGCCCAGTATCTGATCATGCCATTTCTGGCATTAGGACTGACAAAGCTTTTGAACCTTCCAGACGGAATCGCACTTGGCCTGATTCTGGTCGGATGCTGTCCAGGAGGAGTGTCATCCAATATCATGTCTTATCTGTGCGGAGGGGATGTGGCATTTTCTGTTGGAATGACAACGGTTTCCACGATCCTTTCACCAGTGATGACACCATTTTTGGTTTCATTCCTTGCCAGCGGAACGCATATTTCAATTAAGGCACTTCCAATGCTGGTGTCTATCGTAGAGACAGTCATTCTTCCGGTTGCACTTGGATTTTTGCTGAACTATTTATTCGGAAAGAAAAAGACATTTGGTGAACTGCAGAAAATAATGCCGGGAATCGCCGTACTTGGACTGGCATGTGTGGTTGGTGGAGTTGTATCTTCTCAGGGTGCAAAATTCTTTGAGTCAGGAGTTGTAATCTTTGTTGCAGTCTTCCTTCACAACGGACTTGGTTATCTGCTTGGTTACGGGGCAGGCAGACTGGTTGGCATGAATACAGCGAAGAAGAGAACGATTGCGATCGAGGTCGGTATGCAGAATGCAGGACTTGCAACCAATCTTGCTACAACGACAGCTCAGTTTGCATCTACACCGGAGTCAGCGATCATCTGTGCAGTATCCTGCACATGGCATTCAATTTCAGGAACATTACTGGCAGGAATGTTTGCATTTTATGATAAATGCAAACAGAAATAATGCTGTTGCAAAGGAAACTTAACCGGTTCTAAGCAGGAAAAAAGAATCCGAAAAATTTCTTGATAAAAGAAGATTTCCGGGTTCTTTTTTTGAAAAATTTCAGGAAACTAACTGGAAAGCTGACCGGAAAGTGCTGTTAACACTTCACTTTATCCCGCTTTTTTGATACACTGGAAAATAGAAAAGAGGTAAGGGGAATATCATGCAGACAGAGAAAGAAAAAGGGTTATCGATCGGATCTTCAAAAAAGAAAATTCTTATAAAATATTATTACGAACGGATCAGGCGGGATGTTACTAATTTTATCAAATGGATGTTACTGGCAATTCTGACCGGACTGGTGGTCGGTGGGGCAAGCAGTGCATTTGCAGCCTGTATCAGTGCGGCAACTGAATACAGAAACAGTCATCTATGGGTATTTCTCTGCCTTCCGCTGGCAGGAATCGTGATCGTATTTATGTATGAAAGGCTGGGAAGACAGGATGGAGGAACGAACCAGGTTTTATCAACGATCAAGTCAAAAGATAATGTTCCCTTTATCTCTGCCCCACTGATTTTTATTTCTACATTACTGACGCATCTGACCGGAGGTTCTGCAGGAAGGGAAGGTGCATCGATCCAGTTTGGAGGCAGTATCGGAAGCTGGCTGGCAAAGCTGGTGCATCTGGATGAGACAGATCATCATGTGATGATCATGTGTGGAATGAGTGCGGCGTTTGCTGCAGTTTTCGGAACACCGATGGCAGCGGCAGTCTTTGCGATGGAAGTTGTCAGCGTGGGGTGATGTATTATGCAGCATTGCTGCCGTGTGTGATCGCATCGATCATTGCCGCAGAGTTTGCGACAGGAGTTGGTCTGAACCCGGAGACATTTCCGGTTGCAAGGATTCCACAATTAAGTCTTGAGAGCGGCTTGAAGATGGCAGTGATCGCAGCCGGTTGTGGATTGCTGAGCATTTTATTCTGCGTGGCATTAAAGGCAGTATCCGGGATTTATGGAAAATATTTGAAGAACCCGTATCTTCGTGTCTGTGTGGCAGGATGTCTGGTGATCGGGATCACAATGCTTCTTGGAACAGGAGATTATATGGGAGCAGGTAATGAACTGATCGCAAAGGCAGTGGAACAGGGAAAAGCAAGACCGTTGGACTTTTTGTGGAAAATGATCCTGACAGCGATCACGATGCGGGCAGGTTATCGTGGTGGGGAGATCGTTCCGGCATTTTCAGTGGGAGCCACATTCGGTTGTGTGGCAGGTGGACTGCTTGGTTTTTCTCCGGAAGTTGCAGCAGCGGCAAGCATGGTGGCATTATTCTGCGGAGTGACGAACTGTCCGATCGCATCCATGCTGATCTCATTTGAATTATTTGGATTTTCAGGGGCAGCGTATTATCTGATCGCCATTTCGATCAGTTATGCCCTGTCGGGATATTACAGTCTGTATAAAGACCAGACGATCGTTTATTCAAAATATAAGGCAAGATATATCAATAAAAAGACACATTAAAAAAGAAGTGGTATTATACAATAGAAACTTATTTGCTGACATATGGTATGATAAGATTTGTACTTGAAAATTTGTGATATGATGCGGTCAGAGGAAGTATGATGGGAATTTCAACATCTCAATGGATCAGTCTTATTATGATCATTTTGTCAATCGGCTCAGTTTGTCGCAGAAAAATAAGAAAACTGAAAGGTGAATAAATGGAATATACGATTGAAAAATTGCTGGCAGAGGAACAATGGAAGCAGTTAAATGTGATTGAGGGTAAAGAGTCCTGTAAACGAAAAATTGAAGGCATCCGCATTATAGAAGTACCGGAAATGGCAAGATATCTGACGGGAGGGGAACTGCTCCTGACCAGCCTGTATGTATACAGAGATTGCAGTGCGGAGGAATTTTATCAGTATCTGATCGCTTTTGAGGAGAAGCATATCAGTGGAATCCTTTTGAAAGAACGGGAACAGATCAGCGAAAAAGAGAAGAAAATCAAATTACTGAAAACGTATTGCGAAAGTAAAAAGATTCCATTGATTGAAATGCCAAAAAAATCAGCTTTTGGGTAATGATCAGTTTTGTCATGAACCGGATTTTTACAAAAGATGTTGCACGGCTTAGGTATTTTAAACTGACGCAGGATAATTTCAATACACTTTCTTTTGGAAGAGATATCACATCCAGTAAGACGCAGGATATTCTGGAACTTCTCAGTGACATGGTGGATAATCCAGTTACACTTTATTACAGTAATCTCAACTGCTATGTGACCAGTGGAGGGGATCATTCGCGTCTGGAATTACGGGAAGATCTTGAAGAGTATATTCATCTGTCATTACGAAATTTTCTTATATGCGGCAACGGAAAAAGGGGACAGGAGAAATCCAGTACGTAATCAAGATCAGTGTTATGGAAGAGGTGGAAGCTTATCTGGTGGTGACAGAGAAAAATAGAAGTTGTCAGCAATGGATTGCATGGCGATCGAGAATGCGATTATTACACTGCAGTATGGTTTTGTTACAGAATTTGTGCAAAATGAGATTGAAAAGAAATATCACAGAGATATTGTGCATAATGTACTGAGCGGGATGCTTGGAAAAGAAGAAATGGAAGAAGCAGCAAATCTGCTGGAGATCCATTCTGAGGAATATTACCGGGTTGTGACATTTTATACTTTCCAAAAAGAACGGGGAGATATGTATACAAGTGAACAGTTGCGGGAAACCGGAATTATTGAAGGGGAGATCATGACACTTTGCCCGGGACAGCATGTATACCGGAATATAGATCAGATCGTGATGATTCAAAGAGTGGATGAAAAGCAGAAGCGCGAGGTATATCTGAATAAAATGGAAGAGATGTGTGCGGCATTGCAGAATGCGATCCGTTACCGCCATAAGACAGAGAAGATCCAGGTCGGAATCGGAAAGATGGTCAAAGGGATCTATAATCTGAAAGATTCTTATTATGAGGCAAAAAGAGCGATCTCCTATCGGGATATTGCGAAAGTTATTTCTGGAAATGAAAATCAGACAGTTACACTGTACTCAGATCTTGGATTTTTAAACTCCTTGGAGATATTGATGATCTGAACACACTAATGGATTATATCCCGGAATCCTTGCAACGGTTATACAGTTACAATAAACCGCAGCGGAAAGATCTGATTCTGACGCTGCAAACTTACCTTGATAATAATCAAAGTCTGAATAAGACTGCACAGGCATTATTTATTCATTATAAAACTGCAACGTACAGAATTGACAAGATTGGAAAAATGACAGGAATGGATTTTAAGAATCCAAATGAAATGTTGAATGTGAGAATCGGGCTGATTCTTTATAAAATGTTGGAGAAAGCACGTTAAAGTAAAAAAGAAGATAAATGAGTTGGTACTGGTGTTTTATGAAAAGAAGACTATAATAGTCAGTATGAAAGCGATGAATAATAAAAAGAATGTTGAGCATGATTTTTCAAAAGGATCAATGATCCGGAATATTTTGTCCATGGCAGTTCCGGTCACGATTGCACAGGCGGTGCAGCTTTTATACAATCTGGTAGATCGGGTCTATTTAGGACATATCGGTCAGGGAGCAGATCAGGCTCTGACCGGTGTGGGGCTGGTATTTCCGATTATATCGATCGTGAGTGCATTTACGCAGCTTTATTCAGGCGGTGGAGCACCACTGATGTCTATCGCAAGAGGTGCAGGAGAGGAGGAAAGGCATTAAAGCTTGAGAATGTAAGCTTTGTACTTCTTATTTTAACCGGAGTTGTATTGATGGGTGTCTTTTATATTTTTATGAAGCCGATCCTGTATCTTCTGGGAGCATCGGATGCAACTTATCCTGTGGCAGCATCCTATTTACAGATTTATCTGCTGGGGACACTTTTTATCATGATCAGTTCAGGGATGAATCTGTTCATTAATGCACAGGGGTTCGGGACAATGGGAATGATGACAGTCTGTATCGGGGCTGTTCTGAATCTCTTTCTTGACCCGCTTTTTATTTTTGTGTGGAAACTGGGAGTACGGGGAGCAGCGATCGCAACGGTTCTCAGTCAGATGGCAGGATGTATGTGGGTTCTGTGGTTTCTGACTGGGAAAAAGGTGCAGTACCCGTTGCAGAGAAAGTATATGAAGCTAAAAGACAGAAAAATGATTCTTTCCATCCTGGGTCTGGGACTGTCAGGCTTTATTATGTGCGTTACGAACAGTCTGAGTCAGATCGCCTGCAATGCAACGCTGGCACGCTGGGTGGAGATCTGTATGTCGGTGCGATGACGATTTTAAATTCTGTGCGTGAAATTTTCAATCTTGCGGCAAACGGTGTGGCGGAAGGTGCAAAACCGGTGCTTGGCTATAATTTCGGAGCAAAGGAATATGAGAGGGTCAGGAAAGGAATTTTTGTTACGTGCGGTATGATTATGAGCTATATGGTGCTGGCATGGCTGACGGTTCATTTCTTCCCGTCTTTCCTGGTGGGATTTTTTACGTCTGACAAAGCACTGGCTGAGATTGCAGCACCGGCACTGAAACTCTTTTTTGCAGGATTTTTTATGATGGGATTTATGTTCTGCGGACAGGCGACATTCGTGGGGCTGGGATTCCCGAAGCAGGCAATTTTTTTCAGTCTGTTGAGAAAGTTGTGATCGTTGTGCCATTGACGATATTACTCCCATATTTTATGGGAGTTGAGGGAGTCTTTGTTGCAGAGCCGGTCAGCAATTATATTGGTGGGATCGCAAGCTTTGGAACAATGCTTCTGACGGTGATGCCGATCCTCTTAGGTAAAAAGCAAAAAATTTAAGAAATGTTTAGAAAGTCCGGGCTGGTACTTCTGACTGCAGGAACGATTGCTATGACGAGATTATAACTTGTAAAGGAGAGAAAAGGGATGGAAAAGAAAGAAACTTTTCGTTTTGGCGTTATGGGTGCCGGAAATATTTCAAATAAATTTTGCGATGCAGCAGAGAAGACAGAAGAGGTCTGTGTGACTGCTGTAGCAGCGAGATCAGAAGAAAGAGCCAGAGAGTTTGCAGAGAAATATGAAATACATACCTATTATGGAAATTATGAAGAAATGCTTCAGAAAGAAAAGCTGGATGGGGTCTATATTGGTGTGGTTACCGGAATGCATGTGCAGTTGACAGAATTATGTATCAGATACGGGATTCCGGTTTTGTGTGAAAAGGCATTGACAGGAAGTTCGGAGGAGGCAGAAAGAATTTTCAGGCTGGCAGAAGAAAAGAAAATTTTTGTTATGGAGGGAGTATGGAGTCTTTTTCTTCCTGCAAATAGAAAAGCCAGAGAATGGTTGCAGGAAGGGCGTATCGGTAAACTTGCAGTCAGTAATGTTGAAATCGGATTTACAGCTCCGAAGAATAAAGAAAATCGCTATTTTAACAAAGAAGCCGGTGGAGGGGCGGCATTGGATCTGTTAATTTATGCGTTGGCACTGACGATGTATTTTTGTGGTGAAGACTGGAAGGAAGAACAGATTCAGGTAATCTACAATGAAGATCAGGTGGATGTGACGGAACATGTTATACTTCGGTATGAGGAGCATCTTTCGTTTATGACTGCCACGTATCTGGCAAATGTAGATGAAAGACTGGAACTGACAGGATCAGAAGGAAAAATAATGATCCGACATCCGCATTATGCAGATCAGATCGTTTTGTACGATGGGCAGGGAAAGCTGATAGAGCAATATTCCGATCAGGTGACGGAAAATGGGTTTGTGTATGAAATCAAAGAAATGGTTGACTGTGTACGAAATGGTAAGACTGAAAGCAGCATAGTTCCACATCGGATGACATTGGAATGTGCCAAAATATTTGATAGGATTGTGAGAGTGAGTAGCACGGAGCAATCGTGGGCATCAAAGTCGGGGGCTTTTGACCCGACATCATATATAAAATGAAAAATTCAGTCAGAGTGTATTTTAGGAAAGGAAATAAAAGAATATGAGTCAGGAGCAGCAGACACCGCACAAAAGGCGTGTGCGGTATAAAGGAAAATATCCGAAGAAATTCGAGGAAAAATACAAAGAGCTTCAGCCGGAAAAATATCAGGAGACCGTGGAGCATGTGATACGTAAGGGAAATACTCCTGCCGGGATGCATATTTCAATTATGGTAAAGGAAATACTGGATTTCCTGGATATTCAGCCGGGACAGACCGGATTTGATGCAACATTAGGATATGGCGGGCATACAAAAGCCATGCTGGAATGTTTGAAAGGACAGGGGCATATCTATGCTACAGATGTAGACCCGGAGGAATCGGCAAAGACGAAGAAACGACTGGAAGAGCAGGGATTCGGAGAGGAAATCCTGACGGTCTGCCTTCAGAATTTCTGCACGATTGATGAAATTGCAGAGAAGTGGTGGATTCGATTTTATTTTGGCAGATCTTGGCGTATCGTCCATGCAGATTGACAATCCCAAAAGAGGATTTTCATTTAAAGCCGATGGGCCTCTGGATTTGCGGCTGAATCAGGAAAAGGGAATCAGTGCAGCAGAGCGTCTGGATACCATCTCAAGAGAAGAACTTGCGGGAATGTTATATGAAAATTCTGATGAACCATATTGTGAAGAACTGGCAAAAGCGATCACGGATGAGATTCGCAGAGGAAACCGGATTGATACAACGACAAAGCTCAGGAACGTGATCGAGAAGACACTTTCTTTTCTTCCAGACAATAAAGAGAAAAAGGATATCGTAAAGAAAACCTGTCAGAGAACATTTCAGGCTCTGCGAATCGATGTGAATAATGAGTTTGAAGTTTTGTATGAGTTTATGGAGAAATTGCCGGATGCACTGCGTCCGGGCGGAAGAGTTGCAATCCTGACGTTTCATTCCGGTGAGGACAAGCTGGTAAAGAAAGCATTAAAAGCAGGTTATAAAGCAGGCATCTATTCTGATTATGCGAAGGATGTGATCCGCCCGTCCGCACAGGAATGTGCAAAGAATGGGCGTGCAAGATCGACGAAGATGCGTTGGGCGGTCAAGGCGTAACGTTGACTTTCCTATGGCATCATGCTATAGTAGCGAAGAACAAAGTAAATAAAGCGTTCGGTGCTGTTCTATATAGGAAGATATAGCAACAGGTAAAAGGGAAGCAGGTGCAATTCCTGCACGAACTCGTCACTGTAAGCAAATGTGACCGGCAGGCGTGAAGACGCAGCCACTGGGAGACCGGGAAGGCGTTCGGGCATAAGATTTGTAAGTCAGGAAACCTGCCGGTCGCTGGTGCGGGGAATGTACATTCCAGATCACGAGTAATTGATTGTACCGAAAAGTAATGGATCCGGGAGCTTTTCTTAAAAGAAATTCTTTTCTGACTCAGACAGCTCAAAGAAACCGGTTTATTTTCATTGTCTTTCTGACGTTTCTTACTTACTTTTAGATAAGTTCAGCTTATTTCCCGTATTATTCAAGACAGGAGGAAAAATGAAGAACAAAAAGGTTAAATATCTTGCCATGTTGCTTGCGTTTTCTATGGCAGTTTCACCGATGTCTTATACGAAAGCATACGCAGAAAATGCGGAGACCGCACAGGCGGCAGGAGCGGTGAATGCAGGAGAAAATTGGCAGACGGAGCAGGCATTCAGGAAGGAACAGATACTTCCGGTGGAACAGATACCTCTGGTGGAACCAATACATCCGATGGATCGCAGTCCGCTGATGCAGATCATACCGGAAACGGATCAAAAGAAAATGGTTCTGAGAATGCAGGTTCAGAAAATACAGGTTCACAGGATCAGAATACACCGTCACAGGATTCCGGCAGTACCGGTGAAAATTCGGGAGAAGATCAGAATACTTCTGATGAGACGGGAGAAGGAAAAGATTCTGAAAAAATGAATGAAAAATCAGATGATCCGTCTGACAAAGCTGATGCGGAGAAAAAGGATGCAGAAGAGAAATCTTCGGAAGAAACTGCAAAGCAGGCCGATGAGACAACTGCAAAAGAGACACTTGTAACACCGACGAAAGAGATCACAGGGGTTGAAGTTCTGAAAAATGATGGAACTTCTTATGGAATGTTCCCGATCACAGATGCAACGTGTACCGTAAAAGGGATAAGATTGAGATTTCCTTTAGTACCGGTACAAAGACTGTGTTTGACCGTCTGTATCTCGGTGCAGCGACAGACGAGGATAAGAGCAATTATGTTCAGGGTACGAATACCGGAAGTACCTGCCAGTTTACGATCCAGGTTCCGATTTCCGCAAAGAACAGTTGGATTCCGGTTTCGGTAGGACGTTCAGATAAAGGAACATGGTCTGAAAATCTGCTGTGGATGAGTATCCCGGATGTGCAGACATCAGGAGAAAAAGAAGATTATCAGGCAAATGACGGAGTTACGGCAATTTATGGTTCTGATGATGCAAAGAAGCCGGGACAGGCTTACAGTATGATCAAGATCGCTGCATCTAAAGTGGTTGTAAAAGGCGGGGCATTGCAGGTTTCGGTCTGGATACAGCCGGCAAGCAGTGGCAGTTTTACTTATGATGCAATCTATATCGGAAATAGAAATGATGAGACAAAAGAAACCGATCATTTTAGGTGAAGTCGATACAGAAAAAAATCTTGAAAAATTTTACCTTTACCGTGCCACTTGAAAAAGCAGGCGGAGAAGTCTCTTTGTACCAAGAAATGGAAGAACGCAGAAGTGGAGCACTTCAAGTTCACTGGCATTCAAGCTTCCTGCAATGGACGATTTTGTGAAACCGTCAGAGATCAAACATCCACAAACGCAGCCGAAGCAGGATGACTGAGGCAGGCAGCGGAAGTTCTGTGGCACTGTCGGTGGAGGCATCCGGTGAAGAAGGAATCAATCTGAATTATCAGTGGCAGTTCAGTGCCGATGGTGCAACGTGGGCAGACTGTACCGGAGTTACTGCAAAGACTGCAACATATACATTTACCATGTCTCTGGAGACAGCAGGAAAGTATCGTTGTATCGTTTCTGATGCGACAGGAACGAGTGTCACTTCTTCCGAAGCAGTAGTGAAGCTGCCGGAGGCTCCGGTTGTTACGGGGAATCAGGTAAAAGTAGTAAAGTCCAACGGAGCTGACTTTGCAATGTTCAAGACCAGTGAATCAAAAGTGGTACAGGATGGAGAGGAACTGGAGATCACTCTGTCAACAAAGAATGTCTCCTTTGACAAGATCTATTTTGGCTATAAAGATGATGAACTGAAAGAATCTGTAGCAAATGGCACAGAAGCAAATGGAGAATGGAGCTTCACATTCCATCTGCCGGCTTCTGCAAAGGGAACGACAATCCCAGTAACACTTGGAAAGCCGGATGGAAGCTGGTACTCGAACCAGTATCTGTGGATGTATATCCCGGATGAGGGAATCACAGAACTTCCGAGTGCGGCAGATGCAGTAAAAGTGATCGCCGGGGGAACGGGTGCAGCGTACAATGATTTCAATATTGTTTCTTCAAAGGCGGTATTAAAGGGAAAAAATGTAATCCTGACTTTGAATGTGAAAGGTCAGAAATGGACCCGCCTGTATCAGGGAGTTCAGGCAGATGCAGATAAGACATCTGCAGTAAATGGAGTTTATCGTGCAGAGGATGATACAACGACATTTACACTGACAGTTCCTGCAGAAAAGCAGGGAATGAACATTGCAGTTACACCGGGAACGGCTTCTGCGTGGATGTCCTGGGCGAGAGATTTATATATCAATGTGCCGAATCTGGAAGGAAAAGCAAATGTAACAGAAAATGGAGTTTATGATCTGTACGGCTCAGCATATCCGACCAGCAGCTATGCAAGCCTGAATTTTGAACGGGGCAGCAGTATTTCCATCAATGGGGATACAGCAACCGTGACTATGGTTACGCAGGCATCTGCTTATGATAAATTATATCTTGGAACAGTGTCAGATGCGGATAGTGTGAAAGATGCCGGTGCCATCAGTGCGGAAGATAAGTCCGAGATCGCCAGTGGTTATAAGACATTTACATTTACGATTCCAACAAAGGATCTTGGAAAAGAGATCAATTATGTAGTCCACATTCAGAAATCAAATAAATGGGCAGAAAAGCAGAGTACTTCTATATTAATGGAATCCTGCCAAAGACAGGAGAACTTCCGACACCGGATCCTGATCCGACACCAGATCCGGAACCTGGCACAAAAGTTCCGGCAGATGGAATTTACAGTATCCAGGTGGATTCCAGTGCGTCTATGTTCCGTGTCATTGGATGCGAACTGACTGTAAAAAATGGAAAGATGAAGGCGGTTCTGACGCTGAGTGGTACGGGATACGGTTATCTGTATGTCGGAACAAAAGAACAGGCGGCGGCAGCAGACAAATCAAGCTGGATTCCATTCCAGACAAAGATGACAGAGAACGGAGAAAAGTATACTTATGAAATTCCGGTGGAGTCATTAGATAAGAAAATTGCAGTTGCAGCTTATTCGATCAAAAATAAGATCTGGTATGACAGAATGCTGACATTTAAATCTGATACGCTTGTAAAGACCGGTGATATCGGAAAAGATGATCAGGGAAATGATTCAAAACCGTCCAACCCGACAAAACCAACGACACCGTCAACGAAACCATCCAATGGTTCTAATGGAAAGAATGACGGCAAGGCTGATCATGAGTCAAAATATGAGGCAGATACCAGTGGTTCTACAGGACGCGTAGACAGCACAACGGCCTTAAAAGACGGAGTATATACACCGGATCGCTTTACCTGGTCCGGCGGTACAGGAAAAGTAAGGATTACCTGTAATAAAGTAACAATCAAAAATGGACAGGCTTATGCAACACTGGTATTCAGCAGTGACCATTACCAGTATGTAAAAGCCAACGGAAATACATATTATACGACAAAGAGCGGAGGAACAGCGACCGTAGTTATCCCGATCGCATTGAATAAAAATAATAAGATCCTTGGAATGACAGATAAGATGTCTGTGGCACATGAGATCGAATACAGTATTTCGTCTATCTTGCCGCAGCAGGAAATGGCACAACTGTCGGGGAGAACAGTAATAAGACACTGGACGAAAAAGCACCGGAGATCATGGGACTTGAATATCAGTCAGAAACAGAACTGGAATATGCAGAATATTTCAAGATCTACCATTACGATCAGGGAATCGTTCTGTTGGAAGTAGACATGACAAAAGATACGGCAAGAGATCCTGAAAAGACATCCAAAGAAACTTCTGAGGATACAGAGAAAGAGGTTTCCAAGTCCGATAAGAAAGACAGCACAGAAAATAAGAGCAGTAAGAGTGACGCTGCGGAAGAGGAAAGCGGAGATTCCACGTCGGATCAGAATGGAGTCAGTGAAGAAGAACTGGCAGCAGAACTGTATAAAGGCAATGTTGTAAAATATCTGCTTGTGCCGGAAGACGTAGAAGTACCGGTCGGTCTGGATCAGGATATGATCATTGTGAAAATGCCGGCAGATAAAACCTATGTGGCATCAGATGAGATCCTTGAACAGATGAAAGAACTGGATCTCCTTGACTCTGTGGCAGCAGTAGGAATGGAGCAGAAAGCTTGTACTGTTCCTGAGATTGCAGAAAAAATGCAGGTAAATGAGGATGAAGATGAAGCGGATGCTGAAGTTATTTACGGGGGAAGCTTTGAAAAACCGGAATTAAAAGCACTTGTGAAGAAAGAAGTATCTCTTGCATTGCTTCCGGGAGAACTTCTGCCGAGAGATGCAGAAGATGCAGAAAAAAATGACGATGCAAAGACAGACAGCACGAAAAAGGACAGTGCAAAGACAGAGGATAAGAAGACAAAAGAGCAGTCAACCGGTGATTCTGATGAACTGACCGTAGAAGAACAGACACAAAGATTGGAAGAAATCACCGAAAAATTTGCATTGCTTGGTATTCCGGTGATCATTGACCGGAGTGCAGATGAAAAGACGGAACTTGCACAGTACGAGTGGATCAAGGTATATGGAGTACTTTTCGGATGTGAAGAGAAAATGGACAAGATGTTTGAAAAGGCAGTAGATGAAGCAGGAGTACAGGAGAATCAGTAAATGAAAAAGAAGCTTTGTAGAATAACTGCATTGCTGTTGGCAGCGGTCCTCTCACTGGGGGGCTGCGGTCAGCCGGGGCTGGTAAAAAAAGAACAGACAGTACACAGCAGACAGAAGAGACAAAAAATAAAAAAGAAGATCAGTCAAAAAGTGATAAAAAGGGCCGGAGATTGACGGCCTTACCTATGAGTCGACAATGGATCTGACCTATGCGACAGAATTTGACGTATATGATTATAAAGACGGATACAAGCTGTTGGATGTACATGAAGACAGACAGTACCTTGTTGTGCCGGAAGGGAAAGAAGCTCCGGAAGGATTGTCGGAGGATATTGTAGTCCTGCAGCAGCCGTTGGATCATATCTATATGGCAGCAACAGCAATCATGTCGCTGTTGGATGCAGTGGATGCCATTGACCAGGTGAAATTTTCCGGTCTTAATGCATCCGGCTGGTATGTAGAAGATGCAAAGAAAGCGATGGAGTCCGGTGACATGATCTACGCAGGAAAATACAGTGAGCCGGATTATGAGACTCTGGTGAACGGAGAGTGTGATCTTGCCGTAGAATCAACCATGATCCTTCATACTCCGAAAGTACAGGAGATGATCGAAGATCTGGATATACCGGTCTTTGTGGACTATTCCAGTTATGAATCTCACCCATTGGGCAGAACCGAGTGGATCAAACTGTACGGTGCAATGCTGAATAAAGAAGATGCAGCCGACAGCTTTTTGAAAAGCAGGCCAGGTGATCGAAAAGCTGAAAGGCTTTGAAAATACAGAAAAGACGGTGGCATATTTTTATGTGAATACAGACGGTTCTATCGTAGTAAGAAAATCAGAAGATTATATCCCTTCCATGATTGAGATTGCAGGCGGACGTTATGCATTCAAGAACCTGAAAAATGTGGACAGCAATGCTCCGTCAGTCAAACTGACTATGGAAGAATTTTATGCAACAGCAGTGGATGCAGATTATCTGATCTATAACGGAACAATCGACGGGCAGGTGAAGAGTATCAGCGACCTGGAAGCGAAGAGCAATTTGTTTTCCGAATTTAAAGCAGTAAAAGAAGGAAATGTATGGTATACAGGAAAGAACCTGTATCAGGCAACAGATACGGTTGGAGAACTGATCATGGATATGCATCTGATGCTGACGGATGGGGATCCGAAAGAAATGACCTTCCTTGAGAAGATGAAATAATGGAGAAACTATGAAAGATACAAGTTTTCACGGAGAAAATCTCAGACGGAGAGCCAGATACATAGCTGTATTTTCAGGGCTTGTGATTGCATTTGCAGTGACAGTGGTACTCAATATCAATACAGGAAATGTGCATATTTCCGTTCCTAAGATCCTCAGGATTCTTTTTCTGCGTGACGGGGCGGCAACGGAATACAGTATTATCTGGAGAATCCGCCTTCCGAGAATCCTGATGGCAGCGATGCTGGGAGGAGCCTTATCTTTGTCCGGTTTCCTTTTGCAGACATTTTTTGCCAATCCCATTGCAGGACCGTTTGTCCTTGGAATTTCTTCCGGGGCAAATGGTCGTAGCACTGACGATGATCATTTTTTTAAAATATATTGGTCATTTTTCATCGTATACACTGATCGTGGCAGCGTTTATCGGATCGCTGATCTCGACGGGGTTCATTCTTCTGATGTCAAAAAAAGTACATCATATGGCGGCACTGCTGGTCGGGGGAATCATGATCGGTTATATCTGTTCTGCTATCACAGATTTTGTTGTCACATTTGCAGATGATTCAGACATTGTCAATCTGCATGGCTGGTCGCAGGGAAGTTTTTCAGGAATGAGCTGGAGCAATGTGCAGGTGGCGGCAGTGGTAGTCGGGATCGCATTTGTATGCACGTTCCTGTTGTCGAAACCGGTCAGTGCCTACCAGCTTGGTGAAGCATATGCACAGAGTATGGGTGTGAATATTCAAGTTTTCCGGGTGGTACTGATCCTGCTTTCCAGTGTGCTGTCCGCAAGTGTAACTGCATTTGCAGGACCGATCTCCTTTGTGGGAATCGCAGTTCCGTTTCTGACAAGAAAAGCGTTCGGAACATCAAAGCCGATCGTGATTATTCCGGGAACATTCTTTGCGGGGGCGGTTTTCTGTATGATCTGTGACCTGATCGCAAGAATGGCACTTGCACCGGTGGAACTGAATATCAGTACGGTAACATCCATTTTAGGTGCACCGATCGTCATTTATATGATGGTGAAACGGGAGAAGGGAAGGTAGTGTATGGCGGATTTTTATTTTCAGTTAAAAGACCTGGCAGTCGGGTATCATGGAAATCCGTTGATCCGGGATATCAATATTGGGATAGACAAAGGCGAGATTGTGACGCTGATCGGGCCAAACGGCTCTGGAAAATCTACGATTTTAAAAGTATTACAAGACAGTTGAAGCTGATCGGTGGAACGGTATTTTTGATGATACATCCCTGATGGAACTGTCGTATAAAGAGTTATCTTCCAAAATGGCTGTGGTTCTTACCGAGCGGATCAAGACAGAACTGATGAACTGTCATGATATTGTGGCAACCGGGCGGTATCCGTATACCGGCAGACTTGGAATCCTGACAAAGCGGGATGAAGAACTGGTAGAAGAAGCAATGGAGGCAGTCCATGCACAGGAACTGGGCAACCAGGATTTCAATGCGATCAGCGATGGACAGCGGCAGAGAGTTTTACTGGCGAGGGCAATCTGTCAGGAGCCGGAAATCCTGATCCTGGATGAGCCGACTTCCTTTTTGGATGTGAAGCATAAGCTGGAGCTTCTGGCAATCCTGGAAAAAATGGCAAGAGAGAAAAAAATGACGGTGATCATGTCTTTGCATGAAATCGACCTTGCACAGAAAGTATCAGACAAGATCGTATGCGTGCAAGGAGAAAATATCTCCCATTTCGGAAAGCCGGAAGAGGTATTTCAGGAAGAGATCATCCGTGACTTATATGGGATAACGAACGGGTCCTTTGATCCCAGGTTTGGAAGTATTGAACTGCCGGGAATAAAGGGAGAGCCGGAAGTGCTGGTCATTTCTTCAGGCGGCAGCGGAATCCCGGTATACAGGAAACTGAGAAAAGAGAGGATTCCTTTTGCAGCCGGCATTTTGTATGAAAATGATATTGACTGCGAGCTGGCAAGGCAGCTTGCAGTTGAAGTGATCACAGAAAAAGCTTTTGAGGAAATTTCGGATGAAACCTTTGCAAGTGCAGAGAAAATGATAGAACGATGTGGAAGAGTGATCGATGCCGGGGTGCAGATCGGAACGTATAACCGCAGGATTGGGGAACTTCTGGAGCAGGCAGAGAGACTTGGAAAGTTAGAAAGAGCAGGTACACTAAAATAGTGTGCCGCTTTTTTATGTGTGCCGAGCATGGCACTAATCAAAGATTAAATGGTAAACGTAAACCGATTCTAGCACCAAAAATATCATTCAAGAAAAACAATGAGGAAGTTGCCAACGTTTACTTGACACAAACAGCCGGACGTAAAAGATTGACATTTTCAGGAAAGTCTTTTATACTAAATCTTGCTGAAAATAAATAGAGATACTGATTTAGAGTGGACAGAAGTTCATGAAGGGGTACACCACCGCGGGTGTAGTTCTTTGTGGACTTCTTTTTTTGTTGTCGGGCATATGGCAAAAGATCCAGTAGATTGTTTCCTATACCAGGATGAGTGTCTCCGTGATATGTAAGAACACTCAGCGGGACGCACAAGATGAGGTGCAGGAAAGAGCAGAAGGAGGAGAAAATGATTACAGTAAATGGAAAAGAAGTAAAAGGTCAGGAAGAGCAGACGGTTGCGGATTATCTTGAAGAAAATGGTTATCGGATGAACCGGATCGCTGTGGAGTTAAATGGAGAGATTCTTCCAAAATACAAATACTCAGAGACCCGTCTGAAAGATGGTGACAGTATGGAAATCGTGACATTTGTTGGAGGAGGCTGAAAATGATATTAACAAAAGAAGAAATTATAGAAGCGTTGAATGAGCGTCATTCACCAGGCAAAGACAGAAGCTTTTATCAGAAGGTCATGTAGCAGTCGCAGGTTTGGGAGGTCTTGGATCAAATGTGGCATATGCACTGGCAAGGATCGGAGTAGGGCATCTGCATCTGATCGATTTTGATGTGGTGGATATCACAAATCTGAACCGGCAGCAGTATTTTATCGATCAGATCGGAATGTATAAAACCGATGCACTGAAATCTCTGCTGGAGCGAATCAATCCATATTTAGACATCCGAACAGATACAGTGAAGGTGACGGAAGAAAATTTACAGGAACTTTTTGCTGATGCACCGATCGTCTGTGAGCCTTCGACAGACCGGAGGCAAAGGCAATGCTGGTCAACGGGATACTGGAACATTTCCCGGAAAAGAAATTAGTTTCTGCAACCGGAATGGCAGGTTATGGAAGCAGTAATACGATCCGAACGCAGAGGCTGATGAAAATTTTTACCTTTGTGGTGACAGGGTGAGTGAGCCGGAATATGGCAGGGGGCTGATGGCAGCGAGAGTTGCGGTCTGTGCCGCCCATGAGGCAAATATGATCACAAGACTGATTCTTGGAGAAGAAGAGGCTTAAAGAGAAAATAAAAAAGAAGGAGAAATTAAAAAATGAAGAACAGCAAGAAGACAAATTAATTTTGAGAGGTCATGAATTTACTTCCCGGTTTATTTTAGGATCAGGAAAATTTTCACTGGAACTGGTGAAAGCCTGTATTGAAAAAGCAGATGCACAGATCATCACACTGGCTCTGCGCCGGGCGAATGAGGGAGGACTTGCCAACATCCTGGATTATATCCCGGAAAATGTCACACTTCTGCCGAATACGTCAGGAGCAAGAACTGCAGAGGAGGCAGTGCGAATCGCAAGACTTTCAAGAGAAGTAGGATGCGGAGATTTTGTTAAGATCGAGGTGGTTCATGATTCAAAGTATTTACTGCCAGATAATTATGAAACGATAAAAGCAACGGAAATACTGGCAAAAGAAGGATTTGTTGTCATGCCATATATGTATCCTGACCTGAATGTGGCAAGAGCTTTGGTGGATGCAGGTGCGGCATGCGTGATGCCACTGGGAGCACCGATCGGTTCCAATAAAGGACTGAGTACGAAAGAGTTTATTCAGATCCTGATCGATGAAATTGAGATTCCGGTGATTGTGGATGCAGGGATCGGGCGGCCATCTCAGGCATGTGAAGCAATGGAGATGGGAGCAGATGCTGTGATGGCAAATACAGCGATCGCAACCGCAGGAGATGTGCCGATGATGGCAGAAGCTTTCAAAAAAGCGATCGAGGCGGAAGAAATGCGTATCTTTCAGGACTGGGAAGAACCATGGAGCGGGGCGGTAGTGCGTCCTCACCACTGACAGGATTTCTTCAGGATTAGGAGGCAGCAGAATGGAACATACAAATACAATGGAAGATACACATACACAGGAAAGCACACAGACCAGAAGATAGACATACCCATGAGATGCATATCAATGAGAGCATTCTGAGTAAGGAAATTCTGGAGGATCAGAAGAAAAACCGGATCGACCATATGACATACCTTCCGGGAATGGAGGACATTGGATCGGAAATACTGGATCAGGTTGTGGAAAAAATGAATGCGTATGATTATGACCAGTATACGGCAGCAGATGTAAAAATGGCATTGGCACATTCACAGTGTACACCGGAGGATTTTCAGGCACTTCTGTCCCCGGCAGCCCTTCCATATCTGGAGAAAATCGCACAGGCGGCACAGGTGGAGACAAGAAAGCATTTTGGGAACAGCGTCTATATGTTCACTCCGATCTACATTGCGAATTACTGTGAAAATTATTGTATTTACTGTGGATTTAACTGCCATAACAAGATCAACAGAGCAAGGCTGAATGCAGAAGAAATCGAAAAAGAGATGCAGGCGATCGCAGCGACAGGACTGCAGGAAATTCTGATCCTGACAGGTGAGAGCCGGAGCAAATCGGATGTAGAATATATTGGAGAGGCATGTAAGATCGCAAGAAAATATTTCAAAGTAATCGGGCTTGAGATCTATCCGGTCAATTCAGATGAGTATGCTTATCTGCATGAGTGTGGAGCAGATTATGTGACAGTATTTCAGGAAACTTATAATTCAGATAAATATGAGACACTGCATCTGGCAGGGCATAAAAGAATCTATCCGTATCGTGTCAATGCACAGGAGCGTGCATTAATGGGCGGAATGCGTGGTGTGGGGTTCGGTGCTTTGCTGGGACTGGATGATTTCAGAAAAGATGCATTTGCGACAGGATATCATGCATATCTTCTTCAAAGAAAATATCCCCATGCTGAGATTGCATTTTCCTGTCCGCGACTTCGTCCGATCATCAATAATGACCGGATCAATCCGATGGATGTGCATGAACAACAGCTTCTGCAGGTTGTCTGTGCATACCGGTTATTTATGCCATTTGCCAGCATTACGGTTTCGACAAGGGAATGCGAACGGGTAAGAGATCATCTTGTTCAGATTGCAGCGACGAAAATTTCTGCCGGGGTCAGTACAGGAATTGGAGGTCACGTGGAAGAAATTGAAGAGAAAGGCGATGACCAGTTTGAGATTTCCGATGGACGGTCAGTGAAGGAAGTTTATGATGCACTGCTGACAAATCATCTTCAGCCGGTTATGAGCGATTATATCTATGTATAAGGAAAATCAGGAGTACTGCGAAAATGTGATCGCAGTCAGCAACCGGCATTTGTGCAAAAGACCGTTCCTTGAGCAGATCAAAATAGTATGCGAATGGCATCCCAAAGCACTGATTTTAAGGGAAAAGGATCTGACAGAAGCGGAGTATGAACAACTGGCCGGACAGGTAATGAAAATTTGTAAAACGTATAAAGTTCCATGTATTCTTCACAATTTCTGGCAGATTGCGGTAAAATTAAACAGTAACCAGATTCATCTCCCACTTCCTGTGCTGCGGCAGTTGGTGAATCAGGCTGTGATACAGGAGAAAAATCAGGGCAGCGGAACATTTTATCAGATAGGGACTTCGGTTCACTCGGTGGAAGAAGCGGTTGAAGCGGAAAAGCTGGGGGCATCTTATTTGGTGGCAGGGCATATTTATGCGACTGATTGTAAGAAAGGAGTTCCTCCAAGGGGAATCGGATTTTTGAAAGAAGTCTGTGATGCAGTGAGGCTGCCGGTCTATGGGATCGGTGGAATCCATTTTGAGCCGGAGCAGTGGAGAGAACTTGTAAGAGCCGGAGCAAAGGGTGGCTGCATTATGTCAGGAATGATGACGCTGGCAGAAGAGGAAGGAAAAGCAGAATGAAAATTGTAACAGCGATAGATTCGTTTAAAGGAAGTATGACTTCCATGGATGCCGGAAAGGCTGTGGCGGAAGGAATCTACAGGACGGATTCTGAGGCAGAAGTACTCGTAAGACGCTGGCAGATGGTGGCGAGGGAACGGTAGAGGCACTGACGTCGGGAATGAGCGGCAGCAGACAGCAGATACAGGTAACAGGACCACTGGGAACACCGGTCATATGTGAATATGGAATTATTGAAGCTTCCGGGACAGCCGTGATTGAGATGGCGGGTGCGGCCGGGATCACACTCGTTCCAGATGAAAAAAGAAATCCGCTCTATACGACAACATATGGTGTCGGTGAAGTGATCCGGGATGCCGTCAAAAAAGGCTGCAGGCGATTCATTATCGGCATTGGTGGAAGTGCAACCAATGACGGTGGAACAGGGATGCTGCAGGCACTTGGATACGGATTCCTTGATAAAAATGGAAATCAGATTCCATTCGGAGCGAGAGGACTGAAAGTTTTAGAAACGATCACGGAGGCTCATGTTCTGCCCGAATTAAAGGAGTGCAGATTCCGTATAGCGTGTGATGTGACGAACAGTCTGTGTGGTGAACAGGGGTGCAGTGCTGTATTTGGTCCGCAGAAAGGGGCAACTCCGTCCATGGTTGTGGAGATGGATCAATGGCTGGGAAATTATGCGGCACTGGCAGGAAAAAAATTCCCGAAAGCAGATCCGAAGAAGGCAGGAACCGGGGCAGCCGGAGGGCTGGGATTTGCATTTCTGACATTTACTGATGCAGTTTTAGAGTCAGGGATCAAGATTGTTTTAGAAGAAACCCGGCTGGAAGAGTACATCAGAGAAGCAGACTTGGTGATTACCGGAGAAGGACAAATGGACGGACAGACCGCCATGGGAAAAGCACCGATAGGAGTAGCCGGACTTGCAAAGAAATACGGAAAGACTGTGATCGCATTTACCGGGGCAGCCGGAGTGGATGCAGAAAAATGCAATGAACATGGAATCGATGCATTTTTTCCGATTCTGCGAAATGTGGTTACACTGGAAGAAGCCATGAAAAATGAAAATGCAAAGAGAAACCTGGCAGATACGGCAGAGCAGGTGTACCGGTTGTGGCGGGCAGGTACAGGCAGCGTGTCGGTATTTTGACTTGTGAAATGGATTCCCAAAGTATGGTTACTGGGAAGTCATAGATAAGAAAATATAATGAAAGTTTTCTAAACTATATTGACATAATAGACAATGCGTTGTATAGTCTGATACGAAAGTAAAATACTAATTTAATAAAGAAACTTTCTCTTATTCAGAGCAGTGGAGATACAAAGGATCTAAGAAGCTGCGGCAACCCCACATTATAAAGGAAGGTGCCAACCTGAGCGAGTTACTCGAACAATAAGAGGATTGTTACGATAGATTGACAGTCCGCCTTATGCGGACTGTTTTCGCGTATTAAAGCCTGACCTGCACCCTGACAACTCATTGGCTGCCACGCTTGCGTGAGCAGACAGAGAGTTGCCAGGGTATAGGCAGGCCGCCCGCGACCGAGATGAAGCGAAGCGGAATCGAGGTTCCGCGGGGCAGGTCAGGCGGACGAAGGCGATATTACGTGAAAGCAGTAAGCAGAAGAGAAAGTGAGTGAAAGGAGAACTTATGGAAAAGGAAAAAATTTTATTTACATCTGAGTCAGTTACAGAGGGACATCCGGATAAGATGTGTGATCAGATTTCAGATGCGATTCTGGATGAGTTAATGCGTCAGGATCCGATGAGCCGTGTTGCATGTGAGACATGCTGTACAACAGGTCTTGTTATGGTTATGGGAGAGATCACTACAAAAGCATATGTAGATATCCAGAAGATCGTTCGTGATACAGTTCGCGAGATCGGATATACAAGAGGAAAATATGGCTTTGATGCAGATACCTGCGGTGTACTCACAACATTGGATGAGCAGTCAACAGATATTGCAATGGGAGTTGATAAGGCTCTGGAAGCAAAAGGAAATAAGATGTCAGATGAAGATATCGAAGCCATTGGAGCAGGAGATCAGGGAATGATGTTCGGTTATGCTTCTGATGAGACAGAAGAGTATATGCCATATCCGATCGCACTGGCACATAAGCTTGCACTTCAGCTTACTAAAGTTCGCAAAGACGGAACGCTGACTTACCTGCGTCCGGACGGAAAGACTCAGGTAACTGCAGAGTACAATGAAGATGGTTCTGTAAAGCGTCTGGATGCAGTTGTGCTTTCTACGCAGCATGACCCGGAAGTATCTCAGGAGCAGATTCATGAGGATATCAAAAGTATGTATTCGATGAGATCATCCCGGCAGAGCTGGTAGATGATGAGACGAAATTCTTTGTAAATCCGACAGGCCGGTTTGTAATTGGCGGACCTCACGGAGACAGTGGACTGACAGGACGTAAGATCATTGTTGATACTTATGGTGGAATGGCACGTCACGGTGGCGGAGCATTTTCAGGAAAAGACTGCACAAAGGTAGACCGTTCTGCAGCTTATGCAGCACGTTATGCAGCAAAGAATATTGTAGCAGCAGGACTTGCAAAGAAATGTGAGATCCAGCTTTCTTATGCGATCGGTGTGGCACAGCCGACTTCTATCGCAGTTGATACATTTGGTACAGGAAAGTTATCTGATACAAAGCTGGTTGAGATCCTTCGTGAGAATTTTGATTTCCGCCCGGCAGGAATCATTAAGATGCTGGATCTGAGAAGACCGATCTACAAGCAGACAGCCGCTTACGGACATTTTGGACGTAATGACCTGGATCTTCCGTGGGAGAAACTTGACAAGGTAGAAGATTTAAAGAAATATCTGTAAAGTGAAAGAATATCTCAAAAATGAAAGAAATATTTGTAGAATCTGTAAAATAAGCAGAAGTATCAAAAGAAGGTGTCTGATCTCCTGAAAAGGTTCAGGCACCTTTCGTTAATCATACTCGATTTTCGGAAAGGAGCTGCAAATGAAGCTTAAGACAAAACTCGTTATCGTATTTATGGTGGTCATGGTATTTCCGATGCTTTTTACCGGAGTGATGACAAGGGCATTTGTACCGGAAAAGGCAACGGAGATCCAGCAGATGTATCTGATCGTCGTATCCATCACGGCAGCATTGTTGATCATATGGATTTATCGTGCGGTATCAGTGCCGCTGCAAAAATTACAGAAAGCGGCAAGGAATATCAAAGAAGGAAATCTGGATTTTGAGATTAAAGCAGAAAATGATGATGAGATCGGGCAGCTTTGCAGGGATTTTGAGGAAATGCGTCTTCGGTTGAAGGTGCAGGCAGAGGAAAAGGTTGCGTTTGACCGGGAAAATAAGGAACTGATCAGTAATATTTCACATGATCTGAAGACTCCGATCACAGCGATCAAAGGTTATGTGGAAGGAATTATGGATGGTGTGGCAGATACACCGGAAAAGATGGACAGATACATCAGAACCATTTATAATAAGGCTAATGAGATGAATCTTCTGATCAATGAGCTGACCCTTTACTCCAAGATCGATACGAACAGGATTCCATATAATTTCACAACGATCTCTGCAAAAGGTTATTTTGGAGACTGTGCAGAAGATCTGAGTGTGGAGCTGGAGTCAAAAGGGGCAGAGTTTACATACCGAAACTTTATGGATGATGACTGTAAAGTGATCGTAGATCCGGAACAGTTAAGAAGAGTCATCAATAATATCGTATCAAATTCGCTGAAGTATACAGATAAACCGAAAGTGGAGATTACGATGGATGTAAAGGACGTGGGAGATTTTATCCAGATAGAGCTGGGAGATAATGGAAGAGGGATTGCGGCAAAGGATCTGCCGTTTATCTTTGACCGGTTCTATCGTGCGGATGCTTCAAGAAATTCTTCAAAAGGAGGAAGTGGTATCGGACTTTCGATCGTGAAGAAGATCGTGGAGGAGCATGGCGGAAATATCTGGGCTACCAGCGAAGAGGGCGTTGGTACTACGATGTATTTTGTAATAAGGAAGTATCAGGAGGTACCGGTGAATGAGTAAACGTATTTTGATCGTGGAAGATGAAGAAAGCATTGCAGATCTGGAGAAAGATTATCTGGAGCTGAGTGGATTTGAAGTAGAAGTAGCAAATGACGGAGAGACAGGTCTTCGGAGAGGACTTGCCGTAGAATTTGACCTGATTATTTTAGATCTGATGCTGCCGGGAGTTGACGGATTTGAAATCTGCCGTCAGATCCGGGGGCAGAAAAATACTCCAATTATTATGGTTTCAGCGAAGAAAGATGATATTGACAAGATCCGTGGACTGGGACTTGGTGCGGATGATTATATGACGAAGCCGTTTAGTCCAAGCGAGCTGGTCGCACGCGTGAAAGCCCATCTTGCAAGATATGAGCGTCTGATCGGAAGTGTTGTGGAACAGAATGATGTGATAGAGATCCGCGGACTTAAGATCGACCGGACAGCGAGACGTGTATGGGTGAACGGTGAGGAACGTTCCTTTACAACAAAAGAGTTCGATCTGCTTTCGTTTCTGGCAGGACATCCAAACCATGTTTATTCAAAGGAAGAATTATTCCGTGAGATTTGGGATATGGAGTCAATAGGAGATATTGCAACAGTTACCGTACATATTAAAAGATCCGTGAAAAGATTGAATATGACACATCTCATCCACAGTACATTGAGACAATCTGGGGAGTCGGATACCGCTTCAAGGTATAAGAGAAGTTAAAAAGAGAGAGGAAAGCAGAGCGGAAAATTTTGTATAAGACAGGCGGAAGTCTGGCATAAAGATAGTTATAGAAAAGAAAGAACGTTACTCCATGGATGTGCAGTCATTCGGGAGTAACGTTCTTTTTTGTCAGACAGTCCCATCAATCAGGTCTTTCAGTGAGACACTGCCAAGATAATCCTGGATCAGTGTATCCAGTTTTTTCCAAAGTGGGCGGGTAGGGCAAACCGCTTCCCTTTCACATTCAGTCGCATTTTCTTCAAGACATGCCACCGGTGCAAGTGATCCCTCTGTGAGACGGAGAATTGAAGAAATAGTATAATCCTCCGGTTTCTTAGTGAGCTTATAGCCACCGCCTTTTCCGCGAAGTCCAAAGATCAGCCACCGGTAACAAGAGACTTGAGAATATTTTCAAGATATTTTTCAGAAATCTCCTGCCGTGCTGCAATTTCCTTGAGTGGCGTATAAGTATTCGGATCTTGTCCGGCCAGATCAATCATGACACGAAGTGCATATCTTCCCCTGGTAGATATAATCATAATTATTCCTCCTACGTTGATTCGTTATTATTATGATACCAGGGTCAAAAGGTCTGACACCACGTGTGCTCGCACACTAGTGGTAGAATGACCTTGTGACCCGCCCCAATATGAGCATAAAAGTGGGGCGTAAGCACCACGATAT